>VYMD01000013.1_pt1 | contig 112558 bp, 94 predicted proteins | sample 5115311 | NCBI WGS metagenome assembly VYMD01 (sample SAMN12291779, study PRJNA351875) | freshwater metagenome | isolation source: freshwater lake | place: USA: Michigan, Wintergreen Lake | collected 2013-08-08
TGTTATTATTATTGAAATCAATACCGAACCCACTTTGGGTAAGGGAGACTACGTCAGAACCATAACAAATTGAACCGAAAACGAAAAAATCAAAACAAAGAAATACACATGAAAGTAATCCTCGCTGCATTTTCATTCCTTTTCCAAGTTACAGGAGCGACCCTTTACGCCCAGCCCTGCCTAACGACCGAGGAAAAGAAACTCTACGACTTTATCATGGCTTATCGAAGAACCAGAAAGCTGCCTGCTATTACAGTCTCTGCGAAACTGACACAAGTGGCAAAAACACATGTTCAGGATTTAGCAAAAAACTATGAAGACAACGGCAAATGCAATTACCATAGTTGGTCGAAAAAGGGAGACTGGTCACCTTGCTGTTACACCGATGACCATGCACAAGCAGCTTGTATGTGGAATAAACCCAAAGAAATTGCCGGCTACGAAGGTAGTGGGTTTGAAATTGCTTATTGGAGTTCGGCTGGAGCCAATGCAAAAGAGGCTTTAACAGGATGGCAAGGAAGCTCTGGGCATAACGCTGTGATTGTTAACTCTGGGATTTGGAAGGACCTGAATTGGAAAGCGATTGGGATTGGGTTGGATGGTAATTACAGTGTTGTGTGGTTTGGGGCTGAGCCAGATGTTGAGACGGCTGTTTCTTGTAACTAATACATCTGCAGTTTATCGGAAAACTCGACCTATGGAGAGAACATAGATTTGCGTTAGAAATTAACAATTGTGAATCTACAGAATCAGAGAACGGTGATCAACCGATTGCGTTAACTATTGGGAGAAAATCATAAATTTACTTCATGATTAGATATGAGCATATCACTTTTGACAAATCCATACTTGGGGGGAAGCCTATTTTGAGGGGAAGCCGAGTTAGCGTAGAGGTCGTATTGGAATGGGTTGCGTCTGGCGCCACGATTGAAAAAATCATTGAATCTTTTCCACACCTAACACGCGAAGCAGTCACTGAGGCCGTGCTTTACGCAAAAGATTCATTGAAAAATGAAATTTTTATCGAGTCTAGTGAAGATTGATGAAACTTTCGGAGTTTAAGTTTTTGACTGATGAAAACATCCCACCCGAACTAATTGACTTTTTTCGTTATAATGATTTTGACGTAAAAAGCGTCTTGGGTGAAGGGCTTGTGGGTCATTCCGATGAAGATGTTTGTGCCTTAGCATTTACCGAAGGCAGAGTAATCATTACACAAGATCAAGATTTTGGAAAGTTGATATATACTTCAGAAGTCAGCTATGTTGGTATCATCTACTTGCGGCCGGGGCATTTTTTCCCAGAGTTTCATATTAAAACCCTTAAAAAAATATTTGAGGAAAATCCAAGTCCCCATGCGCCATTTATCATTGTTGGCGAAAATACTGGAAACAAAATAAAGATAAGAATTAGAAATTCCATTACAAAACTAGATTCGTAGTTAATACTTTTCTTCTTGGTTGGGAAATTCTTTCGCCTTAACATCCGAAACGTAGTGCTGCACCGCCTCGGAGATTATCGAATTCAAATCCGTGTAACGTCTTAAAAATCGCGGCTTAAACTCGGTCGTAATACCCAACATATCCTGCATCACCAACACCTGACCATCTACATCGGGTCCGGCTCCAATACCGATAACGGGTATATCTAATTGACTCGCCACTTTTTTGGCTAACTCGGCCGGTATTTTTTCCAGCACCAAACCAAAGCATCCACACTCTTGCAACAGGAGTGCGTCCTCAATCAATTTGTTGGCCTCTGTTTCTTCTTTGGCACGCACCGAATAGGTGCCAAACTTATAAATCGACTGTGGTGTCAATCCTAAATGACCCATGACGGGAACACCCGCGCTTAAAATCCGCAACACAGAATCTTTTACTTCGCTGCCTCCCTCAATTTTTACCGCATGTCCACCCGATTCTTTCATGATACGAATGGAAGAACGAAGTGCTTCACCAGAACTTCCCTGATAATATCCAAACGGAATATCTACGACCACTAACGACCGCTTCACTGCCTTTACCACTGAAGAAGCATGGTAAATCATTTGATCAAGTGTGATAGGTAAAGTTGTTTCGTTACCCGCCATCACATTGGAGGCTGAATCTCCCACCAAGATGATATCGACTCCGGCCGCATCAATAATTTTGGCCATGCTATAATCATAGGCCGTGAGCATCGCTATTTTCTCACCTCGCTTTTTCATTTCTTGCAGCTGGTGAGTAGTGACCTTCTTCAATTCTGTTTTCTTATGGATAGACACGCTTATTTCAGATTTAAGATGTACGATTCAAGATGTAGTGATGGCTTGCAAATCTTGGGTGCGTGACTAATGTAAATAGACGGATGATTTTTTTCCCAACACAACTTCTACATGATCTTTTAGGGTTGTAGAAAGTGCGTAGCCGGCATAAGTGGGCATAATTGGAAACAACGTGTGGCTTCGGTTGACTAACACAGCCACTTCAATTTTTTTTACACCCACTTCAAAAAATGGTTTCATGGCATAGGCCAACGTTCGGCCTGTATTCAATACGTCATCTACCAAAAGAACGCACTTCTTTCTAAATTCCATTTCCGTTTTGTCAATCTTCACTTCCGATTGCAGGAGCGAAAACTTATCCAACGAAACTTTCGCAATGATCATTTCTATGGAGGAGATGGCAACTAGCTCTTTACCCAATATGTTTGCTAACGAATAGCCTTGCCCTTCAATTCCTGCCATCACAATAGACTTTTCTTTGAAATTGTTCTCGTAAATCTCATAAGCCATTCGCTTTATCTTCTGATTGATCTGTTGATCATTCAGAACTAAGGATTTTTCTGCTGCCTCTGCGCTCATGGTAATGGAACTGACTTGCTGTCCTTAAAAGTTGACAAAATGATTGTGGATTGCAGACTGTCTACCACTTCAATATTTGAGAGCTTCTCCAACATCAAATTTTGATAGGCGGGAATATCAGACGCTACTACCTTCAAAATAAAATCATATTGCCCTGTTACATGGTGACATTCTATTACCTCAGGGATTTCTTTTATTTCTTTGATGAATCGATTGATATTGTCTTTGTTGTGGCCCTTCAATGAAGCCGTCACAAACGTGCATACCCCCAATCCGATACTAGCCATATCAACTAGCGCGTGGTAACTTTTGATAACGCCTGTGTTCTCCAATTTCTTAACTCGTTCAAGCGTGGGGGCTGGAGAAAGCCCAATGTCCTGCGCTAATTGCGCGTTGGTTATATTGGAGTTACCCTGCAAAATTTCAACAATTTTCCGATCAGTAGAATCCAGCTTTACTTTCATTTGCTAATAGTTATTTTTTAGTTGTCAAATGGAATGGCCGAGATTATCATTCCGTTGGGTGTAGAGTTTATCAATGGCCATTTCATATTTTGATTTCCTTTTTTGATGCCATACCCAGTCGTTTGAATGATTGAGCCGCGCAATTTCATCTTCGATTTTTTCGACAAGCAAATATTATTAAATAATTGCTAAGAACTACAGTAGGAACTATAAATTTATTTTGAAAAGCAACTGATTTATTTGGTCAAGAATTTAGTTTCCAGCCACTGCAAAACTGAATGTTCGGTCTGTTTTGCCATCGCGAAAGCGGATAAAATAAATCCCTGTCGACAAGGCAGATGTGTTGATAATAAGCCTGTTCAACCCGAGATTTATAGAAGAAATGGTTTGCTGTAATGATACAGCGCCCGCACTCGTCAAAACTTGAAAAGTTACGGCTGAGCCGTCAATACTAATCCAGTCCAAATTTAGCTGTTCTCGTGCCGGGTTGGGAAAGGGGGGAAAGAGCACTTCTTCGCCTGAAAGCGATAAGCATTTTCGATTGAGAAACGTGTCTACGTCTCCGGCAACCACCACCTCCGCGCACACATATTGATTGGTCTTTGGTACCAGTTTCAAATCCAACATCTGCGACATCTCCTGATTCGGTTTGACTGTTCCTGTTATTTGTTGGGAAACGCCAGAACCCCCTGCTACATCCAGCAAGATGATCGGATTGGTCAACGTGATATTACTTCTGTTCAGCAGCTTGACAACTGGCTGGAGACTGCCTGTATTTGTGTCCTTCACAAAAAAGAAATCTGTCATTTCAGCGTCCACGTTGGGAACAACAACGTTGATCGGTTTACTAAGCCGGTTTGTGCAACCAACCGAATTGGAAGCGCTAAGTTCTACGTTGTAGGCTCCCAATTCACTAAAAACAAATGTGGGCGACACCAAAACGGAGGTTGAATTACCCTGATCGCCAAACTTCCACAAGTAAGAATTTGCGCCCGAAGAATTATTGGTAAAAGAAACAGGGAGAGGCGCAGCGCCTGCATCTATAGAAGGCAAAAAGTCGGCAACTGGTGGTGAGACTATGCTCACGTTTTTTGAAACCGAATAAACACAACCGGATTGGCGTGTGGAATTCAACTGTACCGCGTATGTGCTGGTTGATGAGAACGTGTATTGAACAGGACTGCCACTTCCCGTGCCCTGACTTCCAAATGACCAGGACTTAGAAATGGATGGATCGACCGAAGTAGTTAACTCGGTAAAAAACGTGGGCGAATTTGCGCATGGCGCCTGGACCGAAAAATCAAGCGATGGCACAACCGGTACTACAATATTTTTGCTGGCTTGACTCACACAGTTGTTGTTGCCAGTTACTGTGAGTACCACAGGAAACGACCCGGCAAAAGGAAAAATAAACTGTGGATTTGGTGTGGTAAAGGTGCTACTTTGAATCTGCCATAAGCGTGATTTTATACTGCCCGAAGAAGCATCTGTGAACTGAGTCGCTTGGTTGACACAAGCCGGACGATTAGAAAAACCGGCCACAGGCGAAGGCGAGATCGTTACGGCCTTTTGAACGGAATTGGTACAGCCAAAATTAGTTGCCACAGCAAGAGAAACATTATAAGTACTCGCAGTCGCATAGGTATAAGATGGATTTTTTACAGAAGATGATCCTTCGGCAGCATCGCCAAAGCCCCAAGTCCACGTGGCGATATTGCTATCGGTAAGTGCAGGCGTCAAATCTGTGAACTGTGAAGCAGAGCCAGCACATGAAAAGGGAGGAAGACCGATGGAAAAGTCGGGTTGGGGCTTGGAGTAGATGTTTAGATTCTTTGCAATGCTACTGATACAACCATTAGGCGCAGTTGCTTCTAAAGAAACCGTGTAGTTACCTTTCGAGTAGTTCTGGGTAGGATTTAAAAGTGTGCTGGTTTGGCTATTGCCGAAATTCCATATGTAACCGGTAATACTCCCCGAAGAATTATTTGTAAATAATATGTTTTCATTTTCACACTTACCGAAAATAGTAAACCCCACCGCTGGACCCGGCAAAACGTTTGTAACGGTTTGCGTTTGCTCAGAAAAGCACCCAGGGATGGAAGTCTTAAGTTTTACATCTTTGTTGCCAGTGGTCGGAAAAGCATAGTTTAGGTCGCGGGTGGTAGCTATCGGAGCGTTGTCAATATACCATTGATAGGTTAGGTTACCATCAAAATTATCAACGGTATTGTTGGCGAAGGTGAATTGGTTGTTGGTGCAGATGAGGCCGGAGGGAAGAACAAAAGAGGCCGATGGTGGGTTGAAAATTTGAACATCTTTTATTACTCTATTAGAGCATGTATTAGATGCGGTGACGTCAAGAGTAACACTGTAAATGCCGGTATTTGTATACTGATTGGCCGGAGTGGGACTAACTGAGGTGTTTCCATCACCAAAATCCCAGCTCCAATTAGTTATCATAGAAGGGCCTACGATTGATGTTGTAAAACTATTTTGTTGCAATAGGCAGACATTATCCGTAGAAAAATCAATTGCTGGTGCTATTAAATTCTTAACTGTGATCGATTTTCCGACAGAACTTAGGGAACCTGTTGATGAATACGCATTGATCTCGATATAGTAGGTTCCTGCCTTAGAATAGGAAAGATCTGGTGGCGCAAACGCGGTGGATGTTTTTAAACTTGCTCCGGAACCTCCACAGATGTCCGCAAATTCAATTTTATGCACTTTACCATTGGTTTGGCTTAAGCTGAAAGCTCTCCATTCTGCTCCGTCTTTAACAAACGATAATCCAAACAAGTCAACCAAGGCATTACCATAATTGTCGGCACTGTTAACCGTTTCCGTCCCATCCAAGTCTAGACCTTCATTAAAATCAATTCTCGTCAAACCACCAGGCGTTTCAATGAATCCATAATACTTCAATCCGTCTTTTAATAGCGCAACGTCAGTTGAACCTGCTGTTGTTGTCATAGTTGAAAAAACGGGATCACTAAATAGATTAGCTCCAAAATCTAGATGAAGAATCTTGCCGTTGGAATAGTTTGCAACAATGGCATACCATTTTCCATTATCTTCTTGCAGCGCAACCCCAATTGGTCTACTCAAGAAAGATGAAGCATTTGAAATGATATGTCGTAGAGAAGGAGAAGAATTTACTCCATTATCAAAATCAAGAAGAATCAGTGCATTGTCCCAGTATGAAACAATAGCCGAATATCCAGAACCTCGTTTAACAACATCCAAGCCCCTGGGGCCTGCACCTGTGCCAAACAAACCTAAATCAGTCGCAGTTACAGTTGGCGAGCCATTTGAGAGACTACTCCCAAAGTTAACACGTACAATTTTAGAACTATAAAAGTTTGTTACAAAACCATACCAATTCCCATTATCAAATAGTACTTCGATCTGTGTGGGGCCGCTGAATTTATTATCAATATTCCCCAAAATGGTGACTGTTGGCGATAAATTTGAAAGGCTTGTTCCAAACTCAATTCGGTAGAGGATACCATTATCCCTTCCTAACACGAACCCAAACCAATTACCATTGTCATTTGCGATATCTATCCCTTCTGGACTGACAATAGAGGGCGTAACTAATGACAGATTTGACACAAGATTCGCTCCTGTTGTGTGCGTTAATCCATCCTGACAAAAATCCCACAAATAAGTAGTGGCTCCGGTAGATGTGTTTTGAAAAACAACATTCTCTGAAATACAGAGACCCGGTGAAAATGCGAAATCAGAATTTACTTGAGCCGAAGCGAAAAAATAAAATCCAAATAAAAGAAAAGACAATAATGCGCGCATAGTTAAAGACCTTGAATGATGCTTTGATAAAACAAGGTAACCTCTCCCACGAGATCCCTTGCATTAAATCTTTTTATCGCCTGTTCTCTGATTTTAGTCCTGTCAAAACTGTCCGTACAAGAAAGAAATTTTTTCATTAAAAGACTCAACCCATTCGCAGAAATTTCACTTGTCAGTAGTCCGTTAATATTATCCACGATGACATCTGCAATGCCGCCCACTTTAAAACCAAGAATAGGGCAGCCCATAATTAGGGACTCTAGCATTACATTTGGAAGATTATCTTGCCGACTTGCTAATAGAAGAGCGTCCGATGCCGCATATATATCTCGCAATTTTTCAAGGCTATTCACTTTACCTAAAAAAATAATGTTTTGCTGAGTACTCCTTAAATTCTGCGGATAATCTCCTACAATTAAAAATTTAATGTTCGGATAAGAGTTAAAATGCGGTATCAACTGAAGCACAATATCAAAGCCCTTTCGGTGCGTGCGAAGATCGCTCGCGACAATTGTAAAGACCTTAGTTCCGGATGGGATATTGAAGTTTGATCTTGCCTGGTCTCTTAAGACCAGTGGGAACGACTCGACATCTAAACAATAGGGTATGTGAACTATCCTGCTGAAATCTTTAATAAAGCTTTTTTCTGCTTTTTTTTTTAGCCAGTTTGAAGGACAGATCACACCAATCTTATTATTTCCGCTTGCTATAGCTGTCTCCTTAACCTCCTTCAATTGGTCGTCAAGTATTCTTAAGTTAGAATCAGCATAAGCAATATCTTCAGAATAGTGAAAACCACCTAATAGAGGATTTTCGTCATGAAATGTCCAAACCAAAGGTTTTGAATTTCCCTTGAAGAAAGTTTTAAAATCTATAAAATTACCAATCCAATGAAGGTGAATAATATCAACTTTCCTTGTGCTGGTGAAGTCAAAGATGTTATAGATAGTGTCAGGGGATGTAAACACTTCTATTAATGGGTTATTAGACAAAGCTTGAGCGATCTGTTTGTCATTCAGGTTACCAGTCATTCTGGTGATCAATTTCTTGCCAAGAAAAGAAGGCCACCTAGGTTGGAATGTTATGGCATCTTTGAATTTATGTGAATTATGTAGCGTAAGAAATTCCGATTGATGGCCATATTTACAGAGTGCTTGATGTAATCGATAGGCTGCCATTTCAGCCCCACCAGAGTCATGTGTATTAATATGAAGAATTTTCATGTTAATTTAGTCCAAAATTTAGCCGAAAATGACAAAGTTAAGTTATTTAAATGTAGGCTGCGGCAGCAAATACAACAAGAATTGGTACAATATTGACTTACAATCACACTCACCGGATGTAATTGAAAATAATTTACTGAAGGGATTGCCATTTAAGGACAACATGTTCGAAGTTGTCTATCATTCGCAAGTGATTGAGCACATCGCAAAAGAAAATGTTGATTTCTTTATAAAAGAATGTTTCAGAGTTCTGAAGCCAGGTGGCATTTTAAGGATAGTGACTCCCGATTTGGAAGATATCGCTAGGGAATATATTAAGCTTCTTGAAATGAATACCCATGAGAAGAGCGATGTAAACAGAGCTAACTATGAATGGGTTTTATTAGAATTGTTGGATCAGACGGTCAGAAATAAAAGTGGAGGAAATATGGCTATTTTTTTAAATAGCCAAACCGATGAAAATGTACAATATGCCTTAGATAGAATAGGTTATGTCGGAACTTCAATCCGAAAAGAAAAAAACAAACCACAGTCAACTTCATCAATATTGAGCAGAGTAAAATTTCATCTTTCCACGAGACAATTGCGAATAAGATTTCTCAAAATCGTTTTAACCAAAGAAGAATTTAAAAAATTTGAGATAGGTAATTTCAGATTAGCGGGTGAAATTCATTATTGGCTCTACGACAAGTTGTCGTTAAAAGAGTTGCTTCAGAAGAATGATTTTAAGTATGTCATTAAAACAACCGCTTCTTCAAGTCGAATACCTGATTGGCCTACGTTCGAATTAGACGAGAAGAATGGCGTTCCGTATGATCCCAAATCTCTTTTTATGGAAGCCACAAAATAGTTATCGTTATTATTTTCAAAAAAGTTATTCTATTGCTTTTGTAAGTAGCAAATTCCCTTGTGAAAATTTAAGCGACTCGATGATTTTTGAACGGATAGGAAATCATGAACAGCCTTTGAACATCCTTCCCACATGAAATAATCATCAATTATTATTAAACCTCCTACGTTCACTTGTGGGTATAGGTATTTTAGACAATCCATTGTAGAATCATACCAATCCCCATCCATTCTTAAAATTGCTATTCCTTTGTCACTCTTGTAAAACGGCAGCGTGTCCCGAAACCATCCCTTATGAACCACATAGGTTGAAACTCCTGATTTAATTAACGCTTGTTCTGCTTCTTTTTCATTTGCCCTAAGGTTGTCCCTATAATCGCTTGAGGTTTTCTCTTGTTGCCAGGACGTTGCAAATGCTCCGTCTAATTCTGTGGCTTTTGGTAAACCTTCAAAACTGTCAAACAAGTGGTAGGTTCTGTCGTTTCCCAACATTCTTGCAATCCCTGAGATCATGCCACCGCGCCAAGTTCCACATTCTATGACATCTCCTTCAATTTTTTTATAGTGCCTGCATAGTTCCAGATTGGCAATGTATAACCTTCGAGGTATCATTGTAAAATGTCGCAAAGACAGAAATATAAAGAAGTACCTGATTCGCCTAACTGTATGTAGTTGATAAAATAAAATGGAGTGTAAGATTGTTTTCACAGCTTTGTATTATTTAAGCCCCAGATTATATGGCTTTGTTAAATGTTTTTGTCTTATCATAAGCCCACCTAATCAATGGGTTGAGGAGCATTTTATTTTTAACTCTCCGAAAAATCGGATCTCTTCGAGAAAACAGGTTGTTAAAAGTATAACGGTCAGCCTTTGAATCAATTTGAATTTGACTTGGGTGTTGCAATTCAATTTTCCGAAACGATTGATTTCCACTTCGCCACTTAAATATAACTTCTTTAGTATGGGTCGCTTCTGAATCAAAGCCAATGTTAACAACTAAATTAGTGTTGGGCAAAATAGACAGTCCCGAGTTTCTCCAAATAGTATAACCCCATTGATAGTCCCAAATGTCAACTAAAGTTTGCTTATTAAAGTTTTCTAAATTGGAAAGCCAATAAAAATGTTCCTTTTTAGTAAATCCATAGACTTTGAAACTCTCGGCTAATATCAACGGGTCAAGATCAGTTAAGTGAAAATTGTATTTTTGCCAGCTTCGTCTCCATGTGGCCCACCCCCAATTATGGCTATACGCAGAAAAATAATAAGAAGCAGAACCCCTTACAATTCCATTTTGGAAATTGTTTCCGCTCACATGCATGATTGAAGTTTGATGTCTATATACAGACAATAACTCCTCGCAAAAAGGAAAAAAAGTGAGATCTGGTAAGCAATCATCCTCTAAAATTATTCCTTCTTCAACATTATCAAAAAACCACGTAATGGCTTGAACAGGCCCCTTTCCACAACCAAGATTTTCGTCTCTATACTGCGTTTTCACTTGACACGGCCAATCTATACCTCGATTGATAACTTCGCGAACTTCGTTACACTTGTCTGCATCTCCTACATGCGAACGTCTAGGACCATCGGCTGCCACAAAAAGAAAGTTAGGCTTAATTTCACGTATACGTTCAAGTACTTTGCGGGTATGATTTGGTCTATTGAAGACTATAAAAAGAATGGGGGTAGCAAAAGCCATTTGTAGCAATATTTTCCTACTAGTCAAAAACGTATCAAATCTCTATAGACTCCCAAATATCTGTCAATTCCAGCCGTCAAACCAAAAAGTTTAGTAGCTAGTGGTCTGTTTTTTTCAAACCCACCACCACTTAGCCAAACTATTGAGTCACGGAACGATTGATCGGTAAAATCATTAAGGTAGTAACCGGAGGCGCCCATATTAACAATTGATTCCACGTCACCCCACCCTTTATTTACAATAAAAGGAACATTCATTGCTACTATCTCTCCCATCTTAGTGGCCGAAGAAGCTTTCTTTGAAAAGGTAGGTTTGATGAAAAACACGGAAGCATTTGCGAGTGAAATATACAATGGCACTAACTGACGAGCGGTCTGGGTCAGGATCACATCATTTTTATCCAAATAATTCGCCAATTCAACTCGATCTGGGGAAACGATCAAAAATTTGGCCTTCTTCACTTCCTTTTTCAATACCGAGAAAAAAGCCAGCATCTCGTCAATCAAATACCAAGTACCCCAGGAACCAAGATATAAAAGAACAAACTCGTCAGCCTTAATACCCAATTGCTCTCTTAATCTCGCCTGATCATCCGGTTTTACCCTTTCCGGATCGAACAATTCCAGATCCACGCAAGTTGAAATGATAGAGATTGGAGCACTTGCTATTTTCCATGATAAGATCTCCTTCTTTGCATTTTCTGTAAGTGAAATCACATAATCTGACTCCGTCAAAAATCGTTTTTCCTTTTTTTTAAAATAATTATAAACGAGATTAAATACCGGATTATTTAAATTCCATAGCCCACCCTCCACACGTTCATCGGCCCAAAAGCCACGCATGTCAAAAATGAATTTTATTCCAAATCGTTTTTTCATCATCAAGCCAACCAGTGAAGTAATGTAGCTGCGGCAATGAACGATGCCGAATTGTTTTTGACGATGAAGTCTTATGGCCAACTTTCGCAATTGAAAAAGGTCATACAGTGTAGATAAAACAGGAGGATAACTATGATACTTCAAAGGCCTCCAACTCAGGCTATGCTTTTCGCACAGTTCAAAAATCCGACCACTTTCTTTTGCAAAACGGTCTTCTTTTTCAAAACTTACAATGGTAATCGTATATTCTTTAAATGAAAGCCCACACAAATAAGGAAGTATTTGCGACTGTCCTAACGGATCTGTGAGGCCATCGTATGAAAGGAATAAAACCTTGTTCAATTCTGACTCTCTATTATCCATTTTCTTTTAGCCATTTGTGCAGCACTACTAAAATCCAAATTCGGTTGTAGAGATAGTCCTCTCCCATCATAAAAGATTTCTTGAGGTTCTCAACGTAGTCAACCTTTACAAGCCCAATTTCCGCCACGATTTTACTATTGAGATTATCCTCAATCAAATACTTAAACTCATTTCTAAGCCAACGGGACAGAGGAACACTGAAACCCCACTTTGGACGATAGATTAAACGATCAGGTAGGTAATCTTTCAATAATTCTTTTAGTATCCATTTATTCACACCCCCCCTTCTTTTTACTGTTAGCGGTGCACTCAAGGCAAATGCAATAACGTTTTGGTCTAATAATGGGCAACGACATTCCAGACCATGAAACATAGATGCACGGTCAACTTTCACTAACAAATCATCCTTTAAATAAAATCTTAAATCAAACAGAGCTTGCTTTTCTTCCTCACTAAACCTTGACGCATCTTTTGGATCAGTATATCGAAAGGGCTCATAGTCAAGAGTGGTTCTCAAAAGTTCATCACTCATCTCTTTATCAGAAAAATAATTCTGTTCTTGTGAAAAAATATGGCTGCGCAGCTGTTGCCTTTCTACCTTCAATAACAAACGAGAGATTCTTCTGTAGCGAGCGCTGCCTAATTTAGACAAGCCAATGGTCAACGGTGTCTGAACCAACCTGAATAGGGGGTTTTTTAGTCGTTTCGCCCAATTGTACGTACCATAACCAAGAAACAATTCATCTCCGCCATCACCTGTCAGTGCTACCTTTACTTCCTTGCGCGCAAGGCGCGAAACCAACATGGTGGGTATCGTTGATGTGTCAGCAAAAGGCTCATCCAAATGATGTAGGTAGGTTTCCAGTATGTCTGCAGCTTCGCTCTCAGATAGGATGTACCCGCAATGGTCTAATTTTAACTCGGAAGCTACCTGCGCTGCATACCTGTGCTCATCGAAGGCGTTTTCTTTGAAGCCAATGCCAAAGGTCTTAAAAGTGCCAGTTGTATACTCTGAGGCGATGGCTGTAACCAAAGATGAGTCTGTGCCTCCGCTTAGAAATGCCCCAAGAGGTACATCGCTCACGAGTCGCTTTTGTACCGCTGCGTGTAGCTTTTCTTTCAATGACTCTTTCAGTGTCGCATCACTAATTTTCATGTTTTGTTGCAATATTTCATCATCAGCCTTCCAATAAGGGTAAAATGAAAAAGACAAATTGCTCCAAACTTCCCCGATTGACCCTGCCGGGAATTTACGTATTGACCGATAAATGGTCTTAGGCTCTGGGATGTACCCTAAGTGAAGAAATTCGTGTACAGCCTGTTTATCAATTTCCTTAGAACTAGATACCGCAGGATGTTTAAGCAAAGCCTTAATTTCAGAAGCGAAAATAAAGTGCTGATGATCACAATAATAGTATAGCGGCTTTTTACCAAGGCGATCCCTAAAAAGAAACACTTTATCCAGCAACGTATCATAAATGGCAATGGAAAACATACCTTGAAGTCTATGCACCATCTCCATTCCCCAACAAGCAAAAGCATGTACGATGATTTCCGTATCTGAGTTCGTTGTGAATCGTACTTCAGAATTCACCAATTGAAGTTCCTTTCGAATGTCTCTATAATTGTAAATCTCACCATTGAATACTACTATCAATCGACCATCCTGTGAACGCATAGGCTGATTGGCCTGTTCAGAAAGGTCAATTATGCTAAGCCGTGTATGCCCCAGTGCAGTAGTGCTGGTTTTATTTAGATATACGTTTTTAGCATCAGGACCTCTATGCATAAGGGAGTTAGTCAGGCTCTCTATTGATTGCGTCTCAATAAACTGCCTGCTTACTATACCACTAATGCCACACATACCTACTCAAGATCGGAATTTATTAGTAAAAACATACCGTTAAATATGGTAGTTTTAAAATTGTAGGACGCAAGTGTTTTAAATACTGTTTTCGAACAATCTGATTTTATCCAATCATGAAGCTCTATTAAAATACAACGGGTTCGGGGAATCCAATAATCAACGTTTTCAGCAAATATTTCATGTTCAGCCCCTTCAACATCGAGTTTTAAAATATCAATATACTGAATATCGTATCGTTTCATCAATGAAGAAAGACTAATGGCACTAAATGCATCGGGGTCGTCTGCCAAACATTCCTCCACCGTATAGGCCCATTGATTTTCGTTTTTATCTTTAATTTTTAAACTCGTATCCTTATCCCATAAGGCCGAGTGAATTGGGACAATTGTGGAGTATGGCCGTACGTTTTTCAGCAGCACCTCATAATTGGTGTCGGATGGTTCCACCGTATAAATTCTTGCTAGGGGGTATTTAATAGCAAAAAAAATGCTGGTCAACCCAATATTCCCTCCTCCATCTACGATAACTTTTGGATCAGGCCGTGCTAGGTTGTACGACTGAAAAAGAAATACTTCCTGAAATACTTTTGCATCCGTGGTTTCCGGCCTTAACTCAATACGATGGTCCAATCCGTTTACTTTTACATCTCTAATCCTGAACCACTCAACCTGAAAAAAAGCACTCAATCCAGAAAAAACGCCAAAGTTAATAAGGTAACGGGGCAGTAGCCGGAAATTCATAACCATCGGTTCATTACACGTTTAACGGTATTGGTGAATACTATAGGATGACTCAAAAACACTTTGCACATAAAGTACAAAGCTTTTGTTTTATTTTCACCATCACCTGCCCAAGAAGCAGCCAATATCAGGTACATAGTTGCATAACACTCTCTTTCAAACCATTTAGTTTTAAATAACTTGTTCGCCTTTGCTTTTGCATATACCCGCAGTATATCCCTCTCCATCACCAAAACAACTTTGTGCATGTTGGCGTTGTGAAGCCTGTATTTCCAAGTGACAACGGGCACCCTGCCAATAGTAAACTTCGCAGCTACTCGTAAAAAAAAATCATGATCGGCAGAGGTTGAAAGCCTTGTGTCGAAGAGTCCAACTATCTGTAGCACTTCGCGTTTCACTAATATACTGCTAGGACCCGGAATTTGTGTAGTTTTCCATTGTAAAATATGCTCTAAGAGGCATCCTTCACATCCTGCCATAACCCCGCCTTTCCTATTTGAATGTTCATCAATAAACCAAGCATCAGAATGTACGAGTCCATAATTACCTGTTGTAAACTTTTTGATTTTAATAAACAAATTTTCCGGCATCCACACATCGTCTGCATCTAGAAAAGCGACATACTCGCCACAAGAATGATTAAACCCAATATTGCGTGCTGCGGACACGCCTTGATTAGGGTTTCGTACAGAGCGTATACGCTTGTCCTTTCCACACCAATCTAAAATAATTTCTGATTGTCCATCTGTTGATCCATCGTCTACTACTATCAACTCAAAATTTTGGTGTGTTTGGTTTACCACTGAACGAATGGACTCTTCAATGTATCGCTTGCTGTTATAGGCAGGGATAACAATAGATACAAACGGGTTTTCCATGCTCAATCGGTATATAACTTTTCGAGTGCCAAGATATAACCTTTCAGGGAAAACTGTCGTGCAGCCACTTCACCTTCATGCTTTAATTGTTCGCGCAATACCCCGTTCTCCAGTATTTCCTTAATTCCTTCAGCAATCTGATCGGTGCTTTCAAAATCCACAACCCAAGCATTTTTTTTATGTACCACAAATTCCCGAGCAATTCCGGACAATGTGAAAACAGAAGGTGTTTGTGTAAGCAATGCCTCAATATATGTTTGACCAAAGGCCTCCGCGTGTGCATCTATCGGCACGTGCACAAATACATCAAATAAACGATAAAGCGCAGCTAAATCCTCCTCAAAATTGATCTCAATGAAGGAATCCCTTGGTAATGATTGCAGTAAATCCTTAATTGCTTTTTCATATTCACCATGTGCGTTAGCAAGCACTAATTTGGCTGAAGGGTAATTCTCACGCACTTTTTGAAATGCAAATATTACATACTGCACACCCTTCCATTTCATGTAACGGGAAATCACCCCGACAACAGGAAAAGAATGTTCGGGTAAACAATATTTATCTACTAGCTGATCAACACGCTCCTTACTGACAGAATTAAAATATTGAAAATCGAAACCATGATGAATCAATTTTATCTTTCTTTTGTCTGCTTTGTCCCAATCAATTAGTATCTCTTCTACATTTTTGGAAATGGCCACTATGTGCGTAGCGAGCCTGTTGCAAAGGATGTCCCACTTTCTACCGGAAGGGAAATCATGGTAATGAACACACGCATGATGTCTCGTGTAGATACGTTTCTCTATATTTAAAAGCCACGCTGAAGACAAGCCAAGTAAGTTGGCATTCCATAAATGGGTGTGTACTACATCCGGCTTCTCCTTTACCAAAATCCAAAATAGCTGCACCCACTTTTTGATGCGCGAAGGGTACTTCGTATTACCAATCTCGTAGAACCGAATAGAGTGTTCTTTCAAAAACTGAGAGAATATAGATTCCGGCTTTCCAATGAGTATAAAACTAAGATCAAATTTTCCTTCAAGACCCCTTGCAAGCCACTCAAAAGCTAGTGCTTTGTCAACGTCTGAGATAATATAAGTAACTCTTTTCACTCCAAGTCGGTTTCAGAAAATTCAACAGCTAAAGAATGAATAACAACATCGTATAACCTGTACCTAAGCCTTTTAGGTAGCACCAGAAAAAAACTCTGATCAATTGCCCTCGCCCAAAATAAAAAAGCAAAAGGTCTATAAAATATTCGTTTCAGCCGTAAGCTTTTTTTGATTTCAATGGAGTGGATTTTATCCAAGTGGTACTTGGCTGTTGCGTATTGTCGTAATCTTTTTATATATCTAATACATGTAATCTGATCGCGATGAAAAGACTCGTTAGTCTTATCGAAATAAACTGGTGTGCCACTTTTGAGAGCGCGAAAGGCAAGTTCATAATCCTCTGCATCGCTAAGCTGTTCATCGAAACCTCCTAATCTCTCAAATACGCTTCTTGGTAAAGAGCAATTTGCAGAACTAAAAAAGAGATTGGTACTATCCATTTGAGATAGACCACTTTCATACTTGCTTAACCATTTTTGAGAAAGGTGTGCTTTATAATTTTGTATATCTAAATTTGATTGCGAACTGATTTCAAACTGACTTCCACCTAAAAGACAATCGGGGTGGCTTAAATGAAAACTCATATGTTTTTCAACCGAGTTTGCATTGGGCGACATATCGTCATCACAAAAAATCACCAAGTCTCCGCTAGATTTTCTTACGCCATGGTTGCGTGCAGCCGCTTTTCCTTTATTCGATTGCTCAACGATTTTAAAAGATTTTAACCTAAATTCTCTTTCCTTCAGTATGCTTACAGTTTGATCAGTAGATCCATCTACTAATACGACAACGTCAAAGTTCTTAAAGGTCTGCCTTTCTAGGGCTTGAAGAGTGGATAAAATCCTATTTTCACCTTGATAGGTAGGGATAATTACACTAACAGTCATGTTCGCAGTTGCTTTATTAGCCAAACCGGAAGATAGCGACTTTTCAAGGCAAGTCTGTTAAATCGCTTTTGATCGGCTTCTTTCAAAGAGTCTCGATTTATGTGTGACAGAATGGAAAGGCATTTTGAATGATGGTGTCGATAGTATGCCTCGTCAGCTTTATACAGAAAGAAATTATCGATTGATTTCAAAACTAAATCTGGTTCTGCTTTAATTCTTTCCGTAAACGCAAAATTCAACTTCTCCAAATCACATGGAAACATTTGTGTAATTAAAGTAGCCTTATCTCTTACCCCATTGATGGCGGCAAATTGATACATGAGCGTATTTGATTCCAACTCAAACTTTGAAGCCAAACTTTGCGTTTTTGAATTCGCATGTAACCTGAAATTAACCAGTACATCAGGAATTCTATCGACACCATTCAATCCAAAATGAATTAAGTAACGCAACCAGAATTCTTTGTCCATCACAAAATGCAACATCTCATTCAACGGTCCTAAACGATCAAATACTTTTGTTCTGAAATAAGTTTCGGGCTGATCGATACGGGCGCAACCAATTGTTTTTGGAAGGTTGTCCTCATAAATATCTGTACCCAAGGATGTCCGGATTACTTTTCCATTTTGCACGATATGACTCCTTCCTATTACCACATTAACAGTGGGTTCTGAAAATTTTTCGTTCAAAATCTGCAACGCACCTGACTCCAGATAGTCATCTGAATTAAGCCAGTTAATAACATCACCTGTAGCAAGTTCCAATCCCTTATTTATAGCATGGCTTTGCCCACGGTCAGGTTCGCTTACCCAATGCGCTAAATGTTTTGCGTGCTTTTTTATAATAGCTAACGAGTTGTCAGTGCTTGCACCATCGATTAGTATGTATTCAAGGTTGGAATAGTTTTGGGAAAGAACAGAATCAATAGTTTGCTCAAGATATTGTCCTTGATTGTAGGAAGGGGTGATAATAGTTATTTTTTTAGTTGAGCTCAAAGAGTAACTATTTTTTTCTTATTGCCAATAAGTTTTGCAGCTTGAAAATTTCATTGGAGGACGAATACTCACCTAAAGAAAATAATTTATCGTCTTTAATTCTATATAGATCAAAGTCTTTCAATAGATCATAGAAGTCCTTTAAAAATACCCTTGACACAATATTCATCTCGTTAAACTCAAATTGAATAACATCAATTTTTCTGCTACTAATTAAATGAGACGCCCCTTTTAGAACAAAAAAATCATTTCCCTCTGTATCGATTTTTAAAAAATCTATATGATTGATTTTTTTTCTATTACAATAGTGATCAAGTGTTGTTAATCTGATAAGGCTCTCATCTAAAGAACTTGAGCCATGCAAATCAAAAACATCTTTAAACATACTTGCATGACCAGTGGTTTGATCCTTTTCATAATAGTAGATTTTAGAATCAACGTCAGAGTGACTAAGACCAACGTTGTTTAAAGTAGCTCTTTTGTCATTTGTCGTTTTTTTTAATTGATTAAACGTATACGGATTAGGCTCAAAAGAATGGACTTGTACCCCAGGAAAACTTTGGAGCATTTGTTCTGTCACCTTACCCATGTTTGCCCCAACATCAAAAAAGACAAATTCCTTTGTGTTTTTAAGATAACGCGGAAGTACTTTTTTAAAAAAAACCTCATTCAAATCATGGTATCTTGGAGCTATACCTATCCCTTTATAGGCAATCGCTAGCAGATTAACTCTTAGCACAGTGCAAAAATTGATAAATAAATCTTGAAGCAAATTCATGTGGCAATTATTGAAAACTCGGGAAGCGTTAATCCTTGAATCATGTTGGTATTTGAATATCCATATGGGTTGCCATCTTCAATAGTAAAAGCGACAACATCGGTAAGCCAATCCTGAATTATTCCCTTAGCTCTTAAAAACAATGTTATTGAATACCTTCCGGGACGTAAGTTATTGGTAATGTTAACGATATAGCTCATTTGATCTCCATGGAATCCAAGTCGAATGTTCACAAATTCATTAGAAGCATGTATAAGGCACGCGCCATTACTATCGTTAATCGCAATGGCGATATTTATATCTGACAATAGCAGGTTTAATTCTGCAAAAAGAACTAAAGAAAATACTATATTTTCTCCAAACTGAAGAACCGATTTTTCGAATTTGATAGCTCCGAAACGCAATGCGCCTTCAAAGTTGTTTCTTTTTATTTGGGAAAGATCTATACTGTTTTCGGTTGCCTCAAGGTTCGAACTTACATAATCATCTAGCACTGATAAAGCCTGTCCTTCAGATCGAATTGTTCCATTTTCAATAAGAATCGCTTTTCCACATAAATTCTTGACTGCTGAAAGATTATGACTAACAAAGATAATAGTACGCCCTTCACGTACAACCTCGCCCATCTTGTTCATACACTTCTTCTGAAACTCAGCATCTCCGACTGCCAATACCTCATCAATGATCAAAATCTCAGGTTCCAAAAAAGCTGCCACCGCAAAAGCTAGACGCAACTGCATGCCGCTCGAATAATGCTTTAAGGGTGTGTCTAAAAATTTCTCTACTCCGCTAAAGTCAACGATCTCGTCAAACTTGACCGAGATCTCAATACGCTTCATGCCCAATAGGGAACCGTTAAAGAAAATATTTTCTCGACCAGTGAGTTCCGGGTGAAAGCCGGTGCCAACTTCCAGCAGGCTAGCAATGCGGCCACGACTCACAATTTTGCCGGAAGTGGGCGGTGTAATTTTAGAGAGTATCTTTAACAGAGTTGATTTTCCAGCTCCGTTTCGGCCAATAATGCCGATAGATTCTCCGGGCTGTACCTCAAAGGAAACATCCTTCAATGCCCAGAAATCTTCTGCAGTATTGCGTTCAAACTTTAACGCATTAGCCATTCGTTCGCGTAAACTCAAGTAGCCTCCAGCCAAATGCTGGATGCGGTATTTCTTTCCAATGTTTTGAATTTCAAGGATAGGCTTCATGTCAAGCAAAGTCAGCAAAAAAGTCCTCTGTTCTCTTGAAATAAAATACACCAACAATTAACAGCAATACTCCAGAAAGCAGGCTTATTCCCAGTAAGAAACTATCGGGCATTATTCCAGTCAGTGGATATCGAAATAATTCAACCGCAGCATACATGGGCGAGCACACTAATATGTATTGAAGAATCGGGTATTTCAGTAGCGAAATAGGGTAGATAACCGGTGTTAGAAAAAAAAGTGCTTGAACTAAGAAAGGAATTACATAGCGAAAATCACGATACTTCACATTAAGCGCGGCCAGCCAAGAGCCTAAGCCCAGCGTAGCTACAATGGCGATTATCAGTGCGACAGGCCATAATACAAGTGCCGACAATGATACCGACTGCTGATAGAATAGTAGAATCGGCACAAAAAGAATAAAGGCCATGAGAAAATCAAACAGCGCCACCAGTATGGAGGAGACTGGAATGATGAGACGCGGAAAATATATCTTTTTAATAATCGAAGCATTATTCACCATGCTGTTGGAGGCATTGGTGAGGCCTGTTGAAAATAAATTCCAGATCAATAAACCAGAAAAAACGTAAATCGGATAAGGCAGATTTTGCGAAGGTATGTTCAATGCCTTGCCAAAGAATAAGGTAAAAATCACCATCATAAATAAAGGCTGAAGAATGGCCCACAAAAATCCAAGAGTCGCTTGCTTGTATTTGATCTTGATGTCTCGCCAGGTGAAAAAGTAGAAAAGCTCTCGATACCGCCACAACTCTCCCCAATCAAGCACCCTTCCTTCAGAAGGTTCAATCGTATACTCAGCCGGCTCGTGCATCGGGATAATTGTAAGTTATTACGCAATTTTAGGGCAAGTTACTATGAAAATTCTTTTCCTCGTCCCCTACCCACTAAAAGAATCACCTTCTCAGCGCTTTCGCTTTGAACAATACTTTGATATACTTTCTTCCGCTGGTTTCAGCTTTAAGGTGCAATCGTTTTTGAGCAGCCGCAATTGGCAAGTCTTTTATACAACCCAAAACATATTCGCCAAACTATCAGCCATTTTTATGGGTTTTGGCAAACGCCTGTATATCATGTACAAAGTACCAGCTTATGAATTTGTATTTATTCATAGAGAAATAACTCTTTTAGGGCCGCCTCTCTTTGAATGGCTCATTGCCCATGTATTTAGAAAAAAAATAATCTATGATTTTGATGATGCCATTTGGCTCACTGACAAAGCCAACGAATCCAAGATAGAAAAATCAGTTCGATGGAGAAGCAAGGTGGCACATATATGCAAATGGAGCTATGGGGTGAGCTGCGGGAATGTCTATCTGGCAGAATATGCAAAGAGGTTTAATCCGAATGTGATTGTAAATCCAACTACTATTGACACTACCTTAACTCATAATTCGACAAAGGACGAGTTAATTGCCCCCATTTCGAACTCAAGTCTCGTAATAGGATGGACAGGATCTCATTCCACGTTGAAATACTTGAAAACAATTGAATTAGTATTAAGGTCTATCGAAACGAGATTTGAGCATGTTCGATTTCTTGTTATAGCAGACAAGACGCCACAACTAAACATACCTCGCTTAGATTTTATTAAATGGAATAAGGAAAGCGAAGTTGAAGATTTGTTGAAAATTGATATTGGGATAATGCCTCTGCCAGAAGACGATTGGACAAAAGGCAAATGCGGTTTCAAAGCGCTACAATATATGTCGTTAGGTATACCCGCAGTTGCATCACCTGTGGGAGTTAATACTGAAATAATCGATAATGGCGAGAATGGGTTCTTATGTCAATCTGATGAAGACTGGCTGCTATGTTTAGAAAAATTAATAAGTGACGCGCAGCTTCGAAAAAAAATGGGAATTGAGGGGCGAAAAAAAGTCATTTCAAACTACTCGGTGGCTTCAAATGCTTCCACTTTTTTAGGTTTGTTTTCGTAAAAAGTAAGTACCAACGCTACTGCATAAAAAGGTAGTAGCGGGATTTTATACCTAGATAGTGTTCCGAAATTAAAAGAAGATACACCGACCGCAAACGCAAAAATCAATGAAAATACAATTGAGAAACTTATGTCAGGATTGCGAAGAGACTTTAGAGCTGAAAGCCTGTATTTGAAAACCAGAATCAAAGTAAGAATTAAAAAAACGAGACTTTCCATACCGGATAAAAGCATCAACGGGTTATTGACTTCCCACAAATAAGGCCTGAACAATGAAACATTAATTGCTTGTGGTGCCAATTTTATCATTGAATTAAATGATCCGTCTAATTCGCCTAAAGTGTATCCAGAGCCAGCATCTTTTCCCGTGTGAAATCGAATGTCGTAAGCAGTAACTTGCGCTGTTTTTGAAATATTTTCAATTGCGTACCGCCTGTCTCCTTCTCCTATTTTCACAACAGAATAATAAGTTGAAAAAAATGAAAGCCCAATTAATATTGGTGCTATTAAGACCCTTAGAACTACAGATCTAATCATGTTTAAATTTCCAAGATAAACCCACATTAAAGCCGCAGGAATAAAGGCTTGCAAAATAAATTTCTTTACAGAGAAAATACACCAAACAGAAAGGACTAAAAGCAAGAGGTGGACAATCGATACTTTTTTTTGAAGGAAAAGCCGGTCAATTTCAAAAGTAAGAACCCCTAAGCAACCCATCATCAGTGTATCCTTTAAAAGGCCTGATCCCCAAAAAAAAACTGAGGGAATGAAAAATGTGGCCAACGCGAGTTGCCAATGAACTTGAGGATACTTTCGATAAAACGTCAGAAAAAACATCCACATGCCAACAAAGCTTACTACAGCAAAACATATTGCTGTTGCGGTATAGGTAGAAAAAGTAAAAAGGTCAAAAATGGTCGCTAGCCTAATAATGAAAAAAGCAGAAGGGTCTGTAAAAAATGGAATCCTACTCGAATAATCATAGAATTTCCCATGAACGCCACCGGAAAAAATTAATCCGAAACCCTTTTCCGGTGAATCCATAAACGCCTCCCAGATATGTCTGCTGCCGTGTGTATGGAAATTATAGGTATCTCCACCGTTATAATAGAACTGATAGATAAACCCTAAACAAATGGCGCCTACTATTTTAACCCCTAAAGCTGGTAAAAAGTACTTTCGGTTGATGGAGTCTGTAACCCGTGGCCTTATCAGGTAAGCAAAGACAAAAACAACGATGAGTAATACAGGCGTTACAAAAAGATCTCGTAGTTCCACAAATGTCTTCGTTAAAATGGAGTTTATTCTCCCTTCTCCAATCCTTTTAGCCTCCTTTTAGCATCCTTAAAAGCCTCGTCCTTTCGCCCCGCCTTTTTCTTCACCAATGTGAAATATTTCTTGGCTTCTGCTTTGTTGCCCTGTCGCTGGTTGATCTCCCCCAAAGCAATGAGCGAATATAGCGAATAGCCAGACTCAATGGCACCAATTTCTTCTGCGTACTTGATTGAAAGCAGGTAGTACTTTTTTGCCAGATCATCTTTTCTTTGAAAATCGTACATCTGCCCCAAGAAAAAAGAGGCGTATCTGCCGCTAGTGCCTTCATACCCAAACTTGGCACTATCAATTAGGGTCAAAATGCGCTTTGACTCTACCTCTAATTGGGGATAAAGACCGCGCGAATACAACATACGCGCATAATACCGATGAAAATAAGGATTGTTGGGGTAGGTCTGAAAAAGATACTCTGCCACCTGAAAGGCACGGGGTTGATCGTTTTCATAGCTATTTAGAATTCGCATTAGCCAAACCATCGCTTCCGTCCGCGTATAAAATGCATTGTAAGACACCTCCTTCAACTGCTTTAATCCAAGTGCTTTATCTCCTTTGCGAAAAAACCAAAGCAGTGGCTTGAGCGAGGGATAATTTTCTGGAACCCACACCGAAAAATAGTTGTACAATGCATCCCCAAATAGCAGCTCAGGACTCAAGTTGTCTTTGGTTCTGCATACTTCGAGATAGTTAAGTGCCATTTTCCCTTGAACGGCCGCTTTGCGCCAATTCTTCCGTTCTTCATCTGCATAAAGTCGCCCTTTAAAACTATGGGCTGCTGCCAAGAAAAAAGCAGCCTCAATTTTATACTCGGGATGTTTCTTGTAAAGATTTTCGGCTACCGCGATCGTGCTGTCCATATAGGCCAAGAACCTATCGTCATAACGTGTGTCTCTGGTATTCGGCATTATCTTCCACCACTCACTCAACCCCAACATAAAATAGGGAAGCGGATGCCACGAGTATTTTTGTTTAAACCAGCGCATCTGTTGCTCTGCTTTGGCAAACTTAAAATCGTAGAGATCGTTCAATGCCTGAGCAGCCTCAAGCTGTATCGCGGTACTATTGATTAAAATAATGGTTGTGTCTTTTTTTACTTGCGCCTGGGCACCGAAAACTATCCCCCAGAGGCAAACTCCCAAAAAGACACCGCTACTCTTGACTTGAAAATTCATTTGTGGCTTCAAAAATGAGATTATTAAAATACAGGATCAACTAAAGCGCTACTTTTGTCTTTTACTATGTCTACCGAACTAGAACGTTCTTCCATTTTTGACAGCGATAAGCGAATGACCGTTGTGGTTCTTTGTCTGATCTCTTTTCTATTGTTGTACGTCAAAAAAGCCTTCATCGAGAACGAAACCGCAGCCTTTGAATTCCTTCAAGATCGCCCAGAGGGTGCTATTATGCAGATGATCAGCGCGGTTCAATTTATTTCCATTCCATTTATTTATCTCTGGAAGTTTACGATAATCGGGTTCGTGCTGTGGGTAGGGTGCTTTCTCTTCGGCTATCGGATTACGTTTAGCCAATGCTGGAGTGTGGCGTTGACGGCTGAGTTTGTTTTCATTGCTCCTGAACTTTTAAAAATTGGCTGGTTTCTTTTTGTGAAAACGGATCCCACCCTTCCAGAAATTCGGGCGTTTTACCCTTTTTCGTTAATGAATTTCGTAGACTACGTTACCCTGAATAAAAAATTTGCTTACCCACTTCGAGCGTTAAGCATTTTTGAGGTATTGTATGTTTTGATTTTGGTGAAGGGGGTTAATTCGTTTTCATTGCGAGCGCACAAACAAAGTCGAGCTACCTGGTGGATTGTTTCTTGCTCTTATATCCTGGTTTTCTTGCTCTGGCTTGTCTTCTATATGGTCGTTTATAAATGACCCCGGAAAAATTCAATGATTGCCCGACCGATTTGCTCCTGTTCTTTTTTTGATAACCCTGGCCAGATAGGAAGGCTGAGGGATGTGCTGGCTAGTTTCTCCGCAATCGGAAAATCTCCTTTTTTATAGCCGAGATGAGCAAATGCTTTTTGTAAGTGAGGAGGCACCGGGTAATGGCTACTGGTCTCGATACCTTTTTCTTTTAGGTAAGCCTGCAAGGCATCTCGGTAGTTGGTTCGGATAGTAAAAACATGATAAACATGGCTTGCTCCATTTGCAATGGCTGGCAAGATTAAGTCGCCTACATTACTCAGTAATTCGAAATAAGTAGAGGCCAAAAATCTCCGCTGAGTATTCCAGGCATCCAAATATTTCAATTTCACGGCCAACACAGCTGCCTGAATTTCATCCAGACGAGAGTTAACGCCCAACCTATCATTGATATACTTTTTTGTGGAACCATAGTTGCGCAACGAGCAAACTAGATCATAGTGCTCTTTTGAATTGGTAGTTATAGCTCCCCCGTCTCCCAATGCGCCTAAGTTTTTGGTTGGATAAAAACTAGTTGCATTAACATGCCCAAAACTTCCCGTCATCTTTGCGCCATAGGTTGCCCCATGCGCTTGTGCATTGTCTTCTACCACAATAAGCGAATGGGTGTTGGCGATCTCCAAAATGGCATCCATCTCACAGGCTTGCCCAAAAAGATGAACAGGAAGTACACACTTTGTCAAAGGGGAAATAGCGGCTTTGATTTTAGAAACATCTACGTTATACGTGTACTCATTGGGCTCAATGGGCACAATGGTAGCACCGGTTCTCTCAATCGCAAGCCATGTGGCAATGTAGGTGTTAGAGGGAACTAGGACTTCGTCCCCTGATTTGATCCCTAGTGCTTTGAGAGAAAGATAAACGGCATCCAATCCATTGCCCACACCCGCGCAAAAGGAAACTTGTTGATAAGAAGCATACATCTTTTCAAAATCAGAAAGGCGTCCGCTAAGCACAAAAGAACTAGACTTTACCACGTTGAAAATCGAATCCTTTAGTTCAGCTTCAATCTGCGAATGCTGATACCTTAAGTCTAAAAACGGAATGCTACTATTCATAACCGGATAATAATGTATGGTTCCCCGTCTCGATTTGATAGGTATCAATCACAAAGGTACGCGCGCCAAATCCTTCCTTCCAGTTGACGAGCCCTCGATTCAACGTTTGACCCGGATCACCGTTGGAGGTTCCAAAGCTAAAGTAGGCTTTCTCTTGAAACACGTCACTTAACAAATAGTGGAACAGAACGTCAAGTGCCCCTATTTCCTTTCCCAAAGGATTAGCTGAGGTATATTGTGCATGGGCTGTTAATGGGGTCGAGTAAATGACCGTTCCTCCCAGCAAACCTTTATTTCGGACTTTAAATAACTGAATTTGATTGGGGAAAAGTCGCATCAGCTTCTTTATTTCTTCTAATGAATGAACAGGTTCTGCTCCAAACTTCTCTTTTAAGTTAGGAATCAGAACATCGTTCCAAAATTCGGTAGGATCATTTGATTCAGAAATGCGAAAGGAGCCTAAGTTTTGTTTTGTGTTCTTCTTTCTCCTCTGTTGATAGGGCAATGGCATGGCTTTCACGCATACCGAGCTAGTATCCCGCTGAAGCAAGGCTGCTTTTAGAAGAAACAAGGCATACAAATCCTCTTGTGCCGGGTAGGTTGCATAGTAAAAGGGCAGGCACCTATAAATAACCCTTTCAAAACCCAACTGATGATAATATCGGACGATGTGAAAAAACCAAGTTAGAACGTCTTCCAAACGCGCCTCTGGCTCTAGCAACAGACCACCATAGCTTAGCCCTTCATGAGAAACGATTTCGTGGTTATTTTCATTGGCTACAAAAAGAGCCCTTAATTTCCCTTCCGCAAAAAGCAATAATGAATGATCCTTAAACCGATCGGCATGGTAGTCCATGTACCCACGATCGAACAGAAAAGTAGCATTTTTGGCTTCTTTCACAAAGCTATTCCACAGCACAGTGTCAGCTTTCTCAAATTTCTTTATCGCGATAGATGCCATTTTACAATATTAGCAAGCCATTTTGGGGTAAACTAGAAAAGCGACCATCCAGTTTGCCTACTTGTTCCTTGCAACACTTTGAGCGGGTATGCGTTTATTTTCCCTATTTTCGCGCTTCATTTTTATCGAAAAACATGAATTTCAAAAAAGCCAATAATCTGACCGGTTGGGTCACTTTCGCCATCGCTTTGCTGGTTTATTTTATCACCATGGAGGAAACCGCCAGCTACTGGGATTGTGGCGAGTTTATTTCAGTCTCTTATAAACTACAGGTTCCTCATCCCCCTGGCGCTCCTCTCTTTTTGTTAATGGGGCGGGTGTTTTCCTTCCTTGCCATGGGTGACGTCACTAAAGTAGCCTATTGGATCAACTTCATGAGCGTGCTGGCCAGCGCCTTTACGATTCTTTTTCTTTTCTGGTCGATTACACTTTTGGGCAGAAAAATGATTGGAGCCACGAAAGACTCCGAGATAAACGAAGAAAAAACATGGCTGCTGATGGGAGCGGGTCTGGTTGGATCGTTGGCTTACACTTTTTCCGATTCTTTTTGGTTCTCAGCAGTAGAGGCTGAAGTTTATGCGATGTCATCGTTTTTTACCGCCTTTGTGGTATGGGGCGTTTTAAAGTGGGACGTCATCGAAGACGAAAGCAAAGCCAACCGATGGCTACTGCTTGTGACCTACATGATGGGGCTTTCTATTGGTGTACACATGCTCAATTTAGTGACTGTACCGGCTTTGGGGCTGATCTATTATTTCAAAAAATTCAAACCAACTACCTGGGGCATTATTGCAGCGCTCCTTGTCAGTGTTGCTATTGTTATGTTCATTAATGATTTCATCGTGCCTGGCCTACCAACCATTGCAGGTAATTTTGAGATATTCTTCGTAAACACACTGGGATTGTTCTTCGGATCGGGAGCCCTGGTATTTACACTATTGCTTGCAGGTTCGCTGGCGTTTGGAATTTACTACACTCAAAAGAAAAACAAGCCGGTATGGAATACAGTTTTGCTGGGCACTGCCTTCATTCTGATCGGTTACGGATCGTATGCAACTATTATCATACGTTCTGGATACGATACATTGATTAACGAAAATGCACCAAAGGATGCGATGAGTTTTGTCCGCTACCTGAAGCGCGAGCAATATGGCAGCCGACCGTTGTTGTATGGTCCCTACTACTCAGCTCAAGTTATTGGCGTGGATTATGGCGAGCCGATCTACACAAAAGGGAAAGACAAATATGAAATCACAGATAGAAAATTCAGCTATGTCTACGAGCCTGACCAACAGACAATATTACCCCGCGTTTGGAATTCTGAGCACAAGGAAACGTACATGAATATTCTGGGCATTCCCGAAGGTCAAAAGCCAACCTTCGGCCAAAACTTATACTACATGTTTACGCACCAAATAGGCACCATGTATATGCGCTATTTCATGTGGAATTTTGCCGGTCGCGAAAGCGATGAGCAAGGCGCAGATTGGCTGAAGCCTGGGCAATGGTTCAAAAGTGTGCCTGATGTGCTGGCCAACAATGGAGCCAGAAATAATTTTTTCATGATCCCGTTTATTCTAGGACTGGTGGGCATGTTTTATCAATTCACCAAGGACACAAAGAGTTTTGCAGTTGTTGGGCTACTGTTTGTGATGCTCGGTGTGGCCATTGTGGTTTACCTTAACTCTCCACCTACGGAGCCGCGTGAGCGAGACTATATTTATGCTGGATCTTACTACGCATTCGCTTTTTGGATTGGATTGGCTGTGATCGGCTTGGCAGAAGTAATTCAGAAGTTTTTAAAGAACGGTAAAACCGCAGCCATTGCTGCCACGCTTATAGGCTTAGTGGCTCCGGCACTGATGGCCAAAGACGGGTGGGACGATCACAATCGCTCCGATCGCTTTTTCTCGGTAGACTCAGCTACGAACTACCTGGAGTCTTGCGCACCCAATGGAATCATCTTTACGGGTGGCGACAATGACACCTTCCCGCTCTGGTACGCCCAAGAAACCGAAGGCGTTCGCACAGATTTACGCGTGATGGTCTTGAGCTACTTCAATACGGATTGGTACATCGACCAAACAACACGAAAAGCATATGAATCAGAGCCTTTCCCTTACACACTCTCTCCAAAAAATTACCAGCAAGGGGGGCCAAATGACTACCTGCCATTTGTCGATATGAAGATTGCGAGCATTGATGCGAAGCAGTACATCGAGCTTATATCTAAGGACTATAAACAATTGCGTGATAATGATCGAAACGTAGTGCCGAGTAGAGTATTTACTTTGAACATTGATAAAGCGGCTGTCCTCGCCAAAGGAATCATCCCTAAGGGCATGGATAGTTTGGTGGTGGATCAAATGAAAATCAGACTACTGCGTGGAGGATTGGAGAAAAAAGATCTTGCACTTCTTGATCTGTTGGTGTCAAATAATTGGGAACGTCCACTTTATTTGAATCATACTTCCATGTCACAAATTAATTTGGATCTGAGCCCGTACGCAGTTCAGGAAGGAAATGCCTACCGGATTCTTCCCGTTAAAAATCCACGCCAAGACAGAGAATACCTGGTAGATACCGAGAGAAGTTATGATATCATGCTTAACAAGTTTCGCTACCGCGGGTTGGACAATGAGAAAATCTATTATACGGATGACTATAGGGGATTCGTGGTGAACCACCGCAGTTCATTGAACTCTCTTGCGCAAGCCTTAATTGACGAGGGAAAAATGGCAAAGGCAGATAGCGTGCTTTTGTTCTCATTGGCCAAAATGCCAGACAAAGCCATCAAATACGATCACACTACTCCTGAAACCATCGACTTGCTCTTTCAAGTGGGAGAAAAAGACAAAGCCATTGAGATCAGTAAAGTGATTGGTGATCGGTCAGATGAAATGGCTACGTACTTGATCAACGAAGGGTATGGGCTAACCAGCGATCTGAGAAGAAACATTTTTATACTTAACGCCATTCAGCGAGCCCTCTATGAAAATGGAGAAGAGGAATTGGCCAAGAAGTACGAGGACGCCTATACAAGACTAGTAGCTAGTTTACAAATGCGAGGCGATTTGCCACAGGAGGATAGATAAGTGCTGGCTTTGGCCAGAAATCCACATCTTTCGTTGTAAAACTATGATATCGTTTGATACAAATCTATGATATCGTAGCTTTGTATCAAATAAAGATCACATGCTCTTACAATCCCAACTGGCTGAGGTAGCGGATGCCCAGGCTGAAAATTTCCAAAACAAGAACGTGGGCTGGCAAAGAGAACTACTGCCTAAATTGAAGTTGCCCAACAATTTTGCGTTGATTATAACGGGCATAAGGAGGTGTGGAAAAAGCACACTACTCTTTCAACTTTTGAGAGAAAAGTTCAGCAACGCCTTCTATCTCCATTTTGAAGACCCGCGATTGGCAGGATTTGAGAATGACGACTTCAATCGCCTGAGCAATGAAATTGTCAAGAGAAATCCCTCCGTCTTATTCTTTGATGAAATACAACTGCTTGAAAACTGGGAACTGTTTGTAAGGCACAAACTGGACGAAGGCTACAAAGTGGTGATAACAGGGTCAAATGCCACCCTGCTGAGCAAAGAATTGGGTACCAAGCTGACGGGTAGGCATCTTTCTGTAGAATTGTTTCCTTTTTCTTATACAGAATTCTTAGGGTTTAGAAAGTTAAAAGACACCGAGAAATCGGTGTTGGAATACCTACGAAAAGGCGGCTTTCCGGAATATTTAAAGACAGAAAACGGATTTGTGCTCAATCAACTATTGGAGGATATTCTGTATCGCGATATAGCGGTCCGCTACGCGGTGAGGGATGTAAAATCGTTGAAGCAGTTGGCTGTTTACTTACTATCCAATATCGCAAAACCGGTCTCTGCTAGTAACCTTACAAAATTGTTTGCGATAAAATCAGTAAGTGCATTATTAGACTACTTTGGCTTTTTAGAAAATGCTTACATCGTACAATTTTTGCCAATGTTTAGTTACTCATTGAAGAAACAAATCCGAAACCCAAGAAAGGTTTACTCCATAGATCTAGGATTATTTACGGAAAACTCAATCGTATTCTCCGATGAAAATGGGAGAAGGATAGAAAATGCCGTCTACCTTCACTTGAGAACCGCACATACGGAGTTATATTATTTTCACGAAAAGAAGGAATGTGATTTTGTGGTTTTTGAAAAAGGCAAACCGAAAGAGTTAATACAAGTCTGCTATGATTTGACTGCCGACAATCTGGAAAGAGAAACGAGTGGCCTACTTGCCGCGATGGATTACTTTAACATGTCGTTAGGAAAAATAGTCACACTCAAACAAAAAGACAGTTTTAAAAAGGACGGAAAAAAGATAGAAGTTGTTCCGTTAAATCAATTTTTAATGGAATAGCCTACTTCCTCACCATCAAAAATAAATCGAGTGCTTGCTCAGCGTTGTCTACTAGCAGGTAGTCGGAATGGTGTATGCCGGTCACTAACTCATCGGCTCCGTCTTTCAATTTATTTCTATTGATTCGGTTCAATAATTCGTAGGGGATTCTCAACAAAGCCGCTGGCAATTTGTATTGCAGGTTGAAGATATCCCACCGCATCATCCTACTCACCGACTCTTTATTTCGATTGTAGTAGGTCATCACTTTCTCATTACCCGCAACTCCTTTCATCTCAACCGAAGTAAAAAACTCCCCGGCAAGGCTTGACAACTCCGCGGGCGTGTACTCACGAATGTGCCAGGGATTGCGCGAAAGCGACATCGGCCGATTGGGTGTAGAAAGCAAAGCAATGCCACCAGGCTTTAAAACACGATGAATTTCTTTTAGGAAAAACCGGTCATTTTGAATGTGTTCAATAACTTGAAAACTCACGACCGAATCAAAAGTGTTGTCGGCAAAGTCTGCTAGCGGAGGTATATTCCCGCTGACGAAACTGGCTTGTGGATAGCGTTTCTGCAACTGGTCAACCACGGGCGCAATCTTGTCAATGGCAGAGTAATGACTGATTTTTGGTAATAACCAGTCTATCCCACGGCCTTCTCCGCACCCCACTTCTAGCAAATTGCCTTTTACATACCTTGTGGCAATCACATAGGCTTTCAGCAAGCGCTGGTGAATAGGGTTATCCGATGCAACGGAATCAGAGGCGATCTCAGTGGTATAAACAGAAGCCATCAAAAAAATTAAGCTGCAAAAATAACGTAATTCGCTAAATTTAACGTTTAATAACCAGTTATCAGTTCCAATAGGTGGAGCATATAATCACAACTATCCTTATGAAGCGATTCGTTCTATCCCTTGCGCTTATATTACTTCTGAATGAATTATCGGGGCAGTCTATTACCGGGCTTAATTTTCGGCACTGGTACGACCCTCAAAATGAAGTGAACCTACAGCTGGATTTGGCTCGTGGCCAAAATCAGCTTATTGTGAACTATGTCCTCCGCACTACCCAATTACCGGCCGACCAATACTCTGTGACCTGGGAACGGAGGGACTCCTACGTAGCCCGGGAAGGTGCTTCGCTTTCTGAGAATGACTCAACCCGTACCCCTGGTGGAAATGAAAAATCAGGTCAGCTTTCCTTTGCTATTCCTGAAAAGCCATGGATTTTGCTTGCCAAGGTCACACACCTTCAAAGTCAAAAAAATTGGTACTACTTCAAACTGATGGAAGGCATCTATCCGAAAAGAGGATGGATTGAATCGAAGACAGGTGTGCTCTCAGAAAATTTTCTGCGATCAGGAAAAGACTACACAATCAAGAGCTGTGATGAAAAAACTATGTTTGTGTCATTCTATAAAACAGCTTCTTTCTATCAACCTTATCCGCCTTTTTCTGAAAAGTCAGCACCCGTAGAACGGTTTTTGTTTCATGACTCTACTTTTCGCCTTGAGAACAGCGCAACATTTTCAGTAAAACGAGAAGGCCTCTACCTATTTCAACAAGACACCAATGCCGCAGATGGGTTTGCGCTGCGAGTCGTGCCCGAGAATTTTCCGAAATACTCAAAAGTACAAGAACTTGTTTCTCCACTCATCTTTGTCACTACACCGGATGAGTTTAAACAACTCGCTGCGGCCGATAATGAAAAGCCAAAGTTTGACAAAGTAATTTTAGATATCACCCGCGATAAAGACCGTGCCAAGAATTTTATACGTAGCTATTTTAAGCGAGTCGAAACAGCCAATCAGTATTTCAGCTCTTTCAAAGAAGGGTGGAAGATGGATCGAGGCATGATCTACACAGTGTTTGGTGTTCCAGACGAACTCAGCAAGAACGGTGGCAACGAGGTGTGGAATTACAAAAGCGCCAACGTGCGTTTTACGTTCGTGAAAAGCGGAAGCGTCTACGACCCCGACAACTACGTGCTATTGCGCGACAAGCGTTTTATGGAACCTTGGTTTAGCACTATTGATTTGTGGCGAAAGAGTCGTTTTTAACATAGCCCTTGATTTTTATCCCACCATTATTTTGGCATATCTTTGATTAAAATCATCAAAGTTTGTAATGAAACCTTTGACCGTTCTAGATTCTTCGTGTGTCTCATACATTGATCTATTCTAAAAATAAATACTGAAACATGAAAAAACTCTCTTCGCTTCTGCTCTTCGTCTTAACAGTGCAGTTTAGTTGGTCGCAGGAAAACCCTGCTGTTAAATATGCCAGCCTGATCACCACTGCCGACCTCAAAGAAAATCTTTCCATTCTGGCTTCAGATGCATTAGAAGGACGAAAGACAGGAACCCGTGGCCAAAAAATGGCTGCGGCATTCATTAGCTTTTACTTTGAGCAAACTGGCCTAAGTGGACCTGTAAATGGTTCTCATTATATGCCTGTTGATTTATTCTCTGTTGCTCCAGCAGATATTTATGTCAAAGCAGGTGTCTCAAAATATGCCAACTTCAATGAGATTATGTACTATGGCTCGGCCGATTCCAATGGCGAAGTCACAGCGGATATCATTTTTGTCGGCAAAGGCACAGAAGTCGATTACACGAACTTGATTGTAAAAGACAAAGCCGTGGCGATACAAAGCGACCCGTTGTCGTTTAATATTATGTCCAGCCTTCGAAAAACAGTTTCGCTGGCAAGAGAAAAAGGAGCGAAAATGGTTTTCATTATTCCTGCAGGCAAACCGGAAGAATTCAAAACATTTGCAGCGCAAATGCAAGGTTTCTTGTCAGGGGGAAATTTGACATTGAATAGGCCCGACCCAACAAGCCCCAACAAAGGAATTTTCTTTTTAAACCAGACCGCAACAGAGAAAGTATTCAACACAACTTCCGCAAAACTTGCAACCGCTGCTGCCGCAGATCCATCTAAAAAACTGTTAGCAAAAGTGAAGCCCGGAAAAATCACTTACCAGGTAGCGATGAACATCACAACCGTAAAATCTGAAAACATTTTGGGCTACATGGAAGGCACCGATAAAAAAGATGAATTGGTTGTTATCACTGCGCATTTCGATCACATAGGAAAAAATCCGGGCGAAGGAAAAGACGTAATCAACAATGGTGCAGATGATGATGGTTCTGGAACAGTAAGTGTTCTTCAAATTGCAAAGGCGTTCGCCCAGGCGAAAAAAGATGGCAAAGGCCCCCGCAGAAGCATTTTATTTATGACTGTTACAGGCGAGGAGCAAGGACTATTCGGTTCTGAATATTATTCCGAACATCCTGTATTTCCACTTGCCAACACCGTAGTTGATATCAACATTGACATGATTGGAAGACGTGACCCTGAGCACAAAGACAAACCCGACTACGTATATGTCATCGGTGCTGATAAGCTATCCTCAGAACTGCAGGAGATCAATGAAAGAACAAACCGTGAAAACGAAAAGTTAGAGTTTGACTACACCTACAACGATGAAAATCACCCTACCAACCTGTATAAGCGTTCCGATCATTGGAATTTTGCCAAGAAGGGAATTCCGATTGTCTTCTTCTTTGACGGCATCCACGAAGACTATCATCAAGTGAGTGATGAGATTGGCAAAATTGAGTTTGATCTACTTGCTAAAAGAGCCAAGACTGCTTTTCACACTGCCTGGGAAGTAGCAAATAGAGAGGGAAGATTGGTGGTGGATAAGAAGTAGGGAATCAGTTTCCTGTTACCGGTTTCTTGTTCCGCTTACTGGGAACAGGCAATCGGTAACTTTACTCCATCGGCACATTTACATGCCGCTCTGCATGATAGGATGAGCGAACGAGTGGTCCTGCCTCCACATATTTCAAGCCTCTCTTCAACCCCTCTTCTTTGTACATCTCAAATGTTTCAGGGTGAATAAACTCTGCTACGTCTAGATGCATTTTGGTGGGCTGTAAATATTGACCGAGCGTCAAGATCATCAGTCCATTTTCAACTAGATCATCCATCGCTTTGTATAGCTCTTCTTTGGTTTCGCCCACACCAAGCATGATGCCCGATTTAGTTCGCTTGCCGGCTTCACGAGTTCTTTTCATTTGCTCCAGGCTTCTTTCATACTTCGCTTGAGGTCGCACCATGCGGTAGAGTCGTCCAACAGTCTCCATGTTATGAGAAACGACTTCTTGGCCGCCATCAATCATTCGGTAGAGCGCATCCCAATTTCCTTTAGTGTCAGGAATTAACGTTTCGATGGTGGTAGTAGGACTCAGTGCTTTTGTTTGAACAACCGTCTGATACCAAACCTCAGCACCTCGGTCTTTCAACTCATCGCGATTCACCGATGTGATCACAGCATGCTTGACGCCCATTAACTTGATTGCTTCTGCTACCCGTTGAGGTTCGTCAGTATCATACTCGGTAGGCCTGCCTGTTGCCACCGCACAAAAGGTGCAACTGCGGGTGCAAACATTTCCCAAAATCATAAAGGTAGCTGTGCCTTCTCCCCAACACTCACCCATATTAGGGCAATTGCCACTTTCACAGATGGTGTGGAGCTTATGCTCGTCTACCAATTTCCGAACTTTAGCATACTCAGGCCCAATAGGCAATTTTACGCGAAGCCAATCGGGTTTCTTTTTACGGGTTTGCTCAGCCGATATCGTTGGGAGTTCGATCATAGTACTAAGTATTGAGATGTGAGATATGCGTATTGAGATTAATGTTCTCTATACTCAAATCTCAATACTATTTTATTTACCAATAAATTCCTTGTATTGTGCAGCCGTCAACAGGTTTGCCACTTCTGATGCATTCGAAAGCTCTACTTTTACCATCCAACCATCTCCATATGGATCGCCATTTACCTTTTCGGGAGCTGTGTCTAGCCCTTTGTTGAACTCGATCACCTTGCCCGAAACTGGCATAAACAAATCCGAAACCGTTTTTACCGCCTCCACGGTTCCAAACACTTCGTGCTGACCAACCTGATTACCGACCGATGAAATATCAACATAAACAATATCGCCCAGTTCGCCCTGTGCAAAATCAGTAATTCCCACGGTGGCGATGTTTCCGTCTATTTTAATCCATTCATGGTCTTTGGTGTATTTTAGTCCTTCAGGTATGCTCATAATAGTTAAGATTAGGCAGCAAAAATACTTTAAAAGTGTGAAGTATAAATCTGTAGTAGGTAAAACTTTAAAATCAAAGGCGTCTGACCGCTTAGAGCGGTCTGACGCCTATCCTAAAGAAGAATTTAGGGTGCCAGATTGAAAAGTATCTTAAAACCCACTCTTGTGTTGGTGCGGGGGAAAGAGTTAGTGACCAACGGTTCATTGGTGTTGTGGTCGCCATACATTTGAATGGTCAGTTTTTGGTTTACCACATAGCTGATATTCGGCCTGAATTGAAAATTGATGTTACCGTTGGTGATGGTACTGCCGCCCTCTACTTGTTGTGCCGCATCGGCAAGCGTGCGCTGAATAGTTTGATTATTGTTCATGCTCACGTTCAACAAAAACGTGATATTGTTTTTTAAGGTGATAATTCGCCCCTGGTCTTTGAATGGCATTTTCATGTTGTTTTTTGTGAAGCTGACCTCAGCTGACCAGTCTTTGCCGTTTACTTCTGTGACTTGTGCATTCGATACATTCAACGAAACATCTCTTTTGGTTTTGTATTCAAATCGAAAACTTAATTTGCTTTTGGTGCGAAAGTTAAGACCGACCAACGGTTGAAAAGATTCATTGATCATGACCTGATTGATGATGTAAACGGGTATCAAAAGATCTGTAGTCGCACTGGGCACCGTTGCAAACCTGGTTTCATTGTAATCTTCTACTCGGTTGCTTAGGTTGACAGCTCCATATTGAAGAGAATTAGAGTAATTGACGACCGAATAACTTGATTTATACCCATGGGTTAAAGTTACTGATTGAAAAATATCTTTGATGCCTGAAATTTTGTTTAGTCCCTCATAGGTAAATCGCCAATTCGGAATAGGGATTTTTGGAAAGGGCGAAAGGTTTACATCAGTAGCCGAAGTGCCTGAATAAGCGGCTATGAAAGCGGGGATAAGTACATCTTGTGATTTATCCTGATATGTCTGTCCGGTAATATCCTGGAATCTGCCTTTGATCGTTTGAATATTTGCTTCAAACTGTTTGAATACATCAGAATTGATACTGGAATTATTGGCAAAAGCAGTATTGATGGTCATAAATGAAATTTTGTAGGATCCTGACCTGCTTGGGCTGATCCCACTAAATCTGTTAGTCGCGGAATCATATCTGAAAATCTCCTGAAATGCGGTATTGCTTACCTTGCTCGCATCCAACTGAACTTTAAAATCAGGCGATAAATCTACATTCGCGCGTAGGGTTAGGTCTGTACCTTGGTTCTGCGTGAAGGGCGCGGTAAGTCTTTTGTTTGTAGTCAACCAACCTTTTTCGGAGGCGGCCTTTGCGAAGTTGGGATCCTGGCCGCCCAAAATAAATCCCACACCGGGCGAGCCCCAAGTATCATCTAGTCCAAACAGCCGTGGTGTTTGTGTGAAGCCCGGTAGAATTGTTCCCTCCGTAAATTTATAGGTCGCGTTGACATTCCGCACTGACATCAACAGCCGAAGCAGAAACTTTGCGCCTTTAAGCTCTGGAGGCCGCTTAACCGTGTCAGGTTTTGCCGGTTTATTTTTATCGGGCGGGGGCAAAGGCCGAGGAGGCGAGTTAATGTTTTTCAAGAACCCGATTTTGTTATACAGTTTTACCATATCGATACGGCCCGTCACATTTTGGTCGCGCGTATTCTGAATAATGTTGCCCAATTGTGATTGAGGATTTTTCTCCAGCGGACCTGCGCGCCAGTTATAGCCTGCCGTGTATCGGTAATCGCCATCGATCCAATTAAACACGGGAAACTTGTCAAATGGTAGTTTGTAGTTGGCCGTGATATTTTGATCGAAATTTTTTGTTCGGCCGAATCGCTTGAGGTTGTTCCACAGAGAATCTTGTTTTTCAGGCGTGTCAATGGCTCCGTTGGGCTCATCAATGATTGCGTTGACTGTAGAGTTGTAATCCACCGAAATCGACTTGGTCAAATTCCAGCGCACATTGTAGTATCGGTTGAAGACAAAAAACTTTTGATAGTTAGGTAAGTTGACTCTTGAACTGCCATCCTTGACTGAACTTCGATAGGTGAGTTCGCTATACGAACGATCCAACTCTCCCCGCACCGAGATCGAGGCTGGCATCGGATTAAAGTTGAAGTCCTTAATAAACTGAAGGTGCTTCGAGGAAAAAACCTTCATGTTTTTGAAGGGTTCAAAGCCTTTGAATGTGCTGGCATATTGCCACGCAACTGCTCCTTTGATGCTTCTGCGAGTGTCTGTAATCAGACTAAAATTCGTGTGGTTCGCCTCTGAGTAGGCATACGTAAATGCGAAATTCTCTACGTCATAAATGTGAGATTTGGCATCTTTCTTTACTTTCACCTTTCGCACGTTGGTAAAATTCAAACTTCGTCTGGTGGTGCGATCTTGAATGAGGTCGAGGTAACTACTTCGCTCGGCATCGGTGTTGAATGACTTGAGTGCTGCCGACAGTCGTACATCCGGATTGGCCGGATCAAAATTGGGGCTAATCACATTGGACTCATAGCTAAAGAACATTGGAATTTTTAACCCCAACTTAGGTGGCAATAATTTATCTACATTGATACTTCCCGAAATATCAAACGCGTTGGTCTCGCCACGTGCACGCTCTGCAATTTTTGATTGCACCCCGCCAAAACCAAAACCAATGTGCCGATAAGAACCAGAAATATTTCCGAGATCAGCGAGTTTCGCATTGAGCACTACGTTGGCTGCAATGCCGGCCGTCCGATCGAATTCAGTAAGGCGAAGTTCATTAGCCCAAATGCAAACACTCAGCGGCTGAGCATCATCGCTGCGCGGATTGCGCACGCCAATCATCATCACTTGTACTTGCGCCAAATCGGGTCGGCCCACAATTCGTATTCCATGCTTACCTACTTGCTTTACACTATTTTGCGGATATGGCCGCGTCAATTCAAATCCTTCACGATCGCGTTGCACCTTCAGTGCATAAAGCTCATTAAGATCCAGATCGATCTGATTCTGTTCCGGCCAGATGTCTCTTGGTTCTCTGGTATCGGGTGGCGTGATTTTTAATGGCAACTCGATCTCATAATAATTTTGTTCGAAATCAGTACCGAGACGAAGAAAGCCAGTCAACTGATTGTCTTTCGCCACCTTGCTTTGGTCATTGGCGCTCAAGAACATTTTGATGCGGCCGTAATTAAAAAAATCCAGCGAAACATTTTTGAAAACTGCTCTGGCCTGCCCATCAGGCAAATTATTCACACACATTTGCAACGATTGTTCATTCAATCTTCGCTGCTGCACTGAGGTAACATCACGATCGCGATTAAGTGGCTCTACATAACCAGGTTTTTTTTCGTCAGGCTGACCGTTGTCTTCTATGTTAACGGCAGAGACAGTGAAGTTATCGATATTATCATCGGGTTTGGAAACATTTCCAGGATCTTTCAACGCTGCTTCGTATCTTCTCCAACGGTTTCCCACCATTCTAAAATTTGCAAAACGCAATACCACCGGCTCAGAAAATCCCGTCACCATCATCCGCGCGAAACGAATGGATTTAAAACCATTGATCTTTCCTACCGTTCCCGCTGGATCAAATTGGCGAATAGGTATGCGGAAGAGATACCAAGTTAGGCCATCATTATTTGCCTGATCGCCTATCCGTTCCGGCTTTATCTTGTCTACAATAAATTTATTGCCTACCTCGAGGCCCTTAGCGGGAAGATCAATGTTATACGAATAATATTCTTCCAGATCACTTAAGGTATTGTCTTGGTTTAAATCTTCATTATCGGGAAGTGGACTTCCTGATTGTGCAAAAGATTGACTGGCCGTAACAATGGGCGAGTTGCCATCATGCCCGTTGATGTTTTTGTAGCGTTCTAGAATTTTAGCATCCTTATTGTTAAATTCATCTCCTAAAAAATACTTAAAATCATCAGACGATGGGTCTTCCAAACCGGCTGTAGCAGGAAACTTAACCCTCTCTTCCCCATTGTTCAACCCATCCATCCCCACATCCTGGCTTGCCCGTGACGTGGGGTTGCTGTCGAATGCATTGTTCAAATACTGCTGAGTCGTTACCTTACCCCAATTCGTTGTTGTTACTCCGGTTGTTAATCCCGGCTCGCGCGGCAACCCGTTTTCAAACCCGTGTTTGCCATCGCGAGTTACGTCTTCGGAGATGCTACCAAGCTGAAGGATCATCTTGCCACCGGTGGTATTGGGCTTCCCGATTGTCCCATCTACTAGCACACGGCCGTTACCACTTGGGGCATCGTTAAAAGGATCCATCAACCAAAATTCAACATACTCAACGTTCGCTTTGTCAAAATCCACTTCGTTGCGGATAGCGGTCGTAACTCCCGCCCAATTTGATTTTTCGTTTCCATCGAAAGATGGATTGTAGTTGTAGGGGCCACGTTCGTTCGGGTAATAAGCCAGGTCTAAAATGGGTTCATAAAAATTCCCGATGAATGCATCACGGTATGGGAAAATCTCCTGCGGTAAAACTGGCCGGCTGTAATGATTTTTTAAATCTTCCAATGAAATGTTAGGGGGTTTGAAGCTTCCGCTTTCTCTGTAAAACAAATTGTCTACCTGATACCACGCCAGCTTTGCTCGCTTATAGCCTGCACGAATGTCGTTGGCTGCACCCCCTGAAGCCAAATCAAACAACGGATCATTAGTAGGGACTGCCGCAAGTTTCCAGGCCTGCGGAGAAATAAGACTGTAGGGTGTGATCGTGTTCTCAAAATCATCAATGAACGATGTACCCTCGCCATCAATCACATTGCTGGTGCCGGGAAGCAACTGCGCAAATTCTGCATTGACAGTGATGCTCGACTTTTCTTTGGTTTGCAAAAAGGGCAACGCATCCACCATCTTGGTCAAGATGCGGGAATCTTTTTTCATGTTGAAGTCGAGGCCATATTGAATATTTTGAGCTGGCTCGGTACCAATAAGATTCCGTGAGATGAGAGGCCGCTCGTTGTAATACAAAAAAGTACCGCCCAAATTGATATCGTCATTCAACTTGTAGTCGAACCGGGTACCTAACAAAGATCGCTGTTGAAAAGCAAAAGGATCTTGCTGTTCGTAGGTGATTTCTATGTCTTTGCCCGAACTCAAAATGCCATCGTTGAGAATGATCACCTTCCCAAAGGTGTAATCTACTGAATAGTCAGTTCCTTCGCGCAAGGGCATGCCTCCAGCAAAAACTTTTACCGAGCCGGGCGAAATGTTAAACCCCTGAATAACAATTTCTTTTCCGGAGCCGGCTTTGAACGAGCCATCGATCCAAAATTTATTTTTTGTGGCAACTGTTGCCGCTTCGACCTGCGTTGTTCGATACAGCGTGTCATACAGATACTTGTCTCGAAGCGTAGCAGCCAAGGCAGGTTCCTCTAACTTAAAAAGGTCGCGGAGTGGTTTATTAAACGGCTCCAAGTTGGGGAAAATGATTAATCCCGTGGCGGTGTTCACAGTAACGCCTTCTACAAAATCAAAATTACCATCGGGCTGTGGATCGTTATATGGATTCAGTCTATCCAAACCAAACGCCTGTATCAATTGTCGGGTTCGGGTAACAACTCCATCCTGCAATACTGGATTATCTAAACCCGTGCGGTCATCGCGGTAGATCATGCGCAGTTGAAATCCATCCCGCGTGAGCGAAGAAACATTGAGGTTATAAATATTCTTCATCATTAAATTCCAGGTCGGCAAAATTTTCCCTGCCTCATCTTTTACGGCAATTTTTCGAGGCCGCAGCATCTTTAAAAAAACCACATCCTTTGGCGGCTTGTTGGAGTAGTCTTCGGTTAGCTCACCCACCTTGAACACCTGACCGTTATAAGTATATTCGAAAGCGATCGCCAATGCTTCATCATTTTGCAGTTTACGTTGAAGCGTGATATATCCTAATTGACTATTGAACGAAAACTCAGATGCAGCCAGCTTTCTGGCACTTGTGATCTTCTCGAAATCTGTTCCATTGGCCAGCCCTAATTGATTGATCAGAAATCCATTGATCGTATCTGATCGGGCGGGGATGGTCTTAAGCTTATCAAACAAATTATTGTTTTCATTTTTACTGGGAGCGCGATCACCGGCAAAGTTGGTGAAAGCAGCTTTGTTGTAAATTTTGTCAGACTCACCCATATCCATGAAGGCCACTATATCGCGATTGGTTTGGGTGTCGTTTGATCGGTTGATGGAGTACACCTCAATCCGAGTAATGTTAACGCCAGAAAAAATTTGTGGCAAGGTGTTGAGCCATCCTTCATAGTTATCTCTAAAAAACTGACTGAGGAAAAAGTGACGATTTTCGTCATAGTTCGATCCCTGAATTTTAAACGGCCTGCCTTGCGCGGTGCCGCTCGAGTTACCTGCAACTTTGATTGCTGATTGCTTGCCTCGTTGGGTGGTGGCAATGGCCGTCACAAACAATTTTCCGAATTGAAGCTGTGCCTTTACACCAAATAAGTTTTGAGAGCCGCTGATCAGGCTATTATTCAACGGCAAACTTACATTGCCTATTTCCAATTTCTTTAAAAGGTCTTCTTTAAAGCCGGTGAACTCAACCTTCATATTATTTTGAAAGTCGAATGAGTTGTTGTTGTCAAAATTCGTTGTCACCTTCAGCTTCTCGCCTACTTTACCTGTTACATTTAAACTGATCTGCTGATCGAATTCAAAACCTCCGTTGCTCTGCTGCCGGATAGGAATACTCGGGTTGTTGATGGTTTGAAACGAAGCGCCAAAATCGAGTGTAACAAAACCACGGGGAATTAACTCAACCGAACTTCCGCCAAATATCCGATCCAATACCGGGCTGATGTATAATTTCGGAAGCAAATTACGCCCACTCACTGCACTCTCGCCATCCAGCGCCTGGCTTTTGGTTTGCCAGTATTGCTTTCTAAAAAGCCTGTCTTGCTGGCGGCTAAACTCATCAAAGTTCATGGAAGAATTAGGCCTGAAATTGACGCGGCCAATTCGTTCGCGAATGTTATAGTTCATGCCTGAATCGATCTGCACGTCCGTGTTCAGACTCTTGGGGTTTCTTAAAAAAAGCGGAGAGAAGGTAGAGTAATTAGAAAAGGGATCGCCATACCGATCGGGCGGGCGATAACTGGGTCTATACGGATTGATTGTTTTGAACTTCACCGTGTCGGCTGAGCCGGTGCCCGTAGAGTCCTTTTTTTGGGCATACGCAGACGGCAAAGAGCCCAGGAAAAACAGGCAAATTGACAGCCCAAGGCCGATGTGTATCTTCCGAATAATTACAAACAAAAGGTTAGGCGTTTTTTAATGCTTGCTTCACTAGCTCCTCCAAACTAACGGTATTTCCAGACCTTTTTAGCACCGCATCAATGCTTTTTTCAGCGGCCGGTTTGGCAATACCCAAAGTCACCAACGCACTTAACGCCTCGTGGCGCACCGTATTGCGTATTAACCCCGTATTTCCGGGCAATTCTTCGGTTGTTTCGCGCTTTAATTTGTCTTTCAATTCCAGGATTAACCGAAGGGCAGTCTTTCCTCCAATACCCTTCACCGCTTGCAGGGCTGCGGCATCCTCGCGCACAATGGCTGACTTCAATTCTTCGGGAGGCAAATAAGACAATACCACCATGGCTGTGCTGGGTCCCACCCCATTTACCGATATCAAATATTGGAACATTTGCTTCTCTGCCTCCGTGGCAAATCCAAATAACACCTGAGCATCTTCACGCACATGAAAATGGGTGGTCAGCTTAATCTCTTCCTTGTCTTTTATCTCCACGAATGTATTGAGCGAGATATTAACCTGATACCCCACTCCATTTACTTCAATAATAGCGTGAGTCGGATCTTTGTGAACGAGTTTTCCTTTTAAGTATGCGATCATTTCAATTTGAAAATTTGAAAATTAGTCAATTTGAAAATTCCATTTTTCATCAATATGAATTTACGGTTACTATTTTTTTCAAAAAGGTTTTAATTTCGATTGCACCCATCTTCAAATCAAAGATGCTCGTTCTTCTCATGCAACTGCGCATCCACTACAGCAATGGCCGCCATGTTGACAATATCGCGGATAGAGCTGCCGATTTGCAATATGTGTACTGGCTTTTTCATTCCAAGCAAAATAGGACCAATGGCCTCTGCACCACCAATTTCCATCAGCAGTTTATAGGCAATATTGCCTGCCGCCAGGTTCGGGAAAATGAGAGTGTTGGCACCTTCATTGGCCAATGCGCTGAACGGATAAATCTCCTTTTGCAATTCAATATTGAATGCCACGTTGGCCTGGATATCTCCATCTAAAATCAAGTCGGGATATTTTTCCTTCGCTAATTGAACTGCTTGTTGAACTTTTTCCGGGATCTCGCCTTTGCTTGAACCAAAGTTAGAGTAGGAAAGAACAGCGACCCGTGGCTCGATATCAAAAAACTTTACCCCGCGGGCAGCTAACCCAATAATGTTCACCAGCTCATCTGCCGAAGGATTTACATTCACCGAACAATCGGCAAAAAAGAAAGTGCCTTTTTTATTCATGATGATGTACATACCCGCTACCCGATTGACACCTTTGCCCATGCCTATGATTTGCAACGAAGGAAGAATCGTTTTCGAATAATCTTTGGTAAGCCCCGATACCAATGCATCAGCCTTTCCAAATTCCACCATCATGGCCCCAAACACATTCCGATCACGCATTTGTCGGTGGGCCTCCTTTCGGGTGATTCCCTTTCGAGCCCGCTTTTCAAAATAGGCTTCGGCATATTGATTCGTCAATTCCTTTTCTTCACGTGGATCGATGATCTCGCAACCGCTTAAATCAAGACGATGCTCAACGATCAATCGCTCAATGTCTTCTCGACTTCCCAACAAAACAGGAATGGCAATCTCTTCATCTCTTAAAATTTGAGCTGCCTTTAAAATTTTATGATGATCCGCCTCTGCGAATAAAATCCGCTTTGGCTTTTTCCTTGCCAGATCGATAATCCGCGATGTTAATTTCTGATCGATGCCGATACGTTTCAATAGATCGCGATGATATTGACCCCAATCGGTAATGGCTGTTTTTGCAACACCCGAATCCATCGCTGCCTTTGCTACAGCGGGACTCACAGTAGTGATCAGCCTGGGATCCATCGGCTTAGGAATAATATATTCTCTCCCAAACTGAATTTTGTTTACACCATACGCTTGAAAAACAATATCAGGAACTGGCTCGCGCGCCAACGCGGCTAATGCATGAACGGCCGCCAACTTCATGGCTTCATTTATTTCGGTAGCTCTTACATCAAGGGCTCCGCGAAAAATATAAGGGAACCCTAACACATTGTTGACTTGGTTCGGATGATCAGAACGTCCGGTACCCATAATTAAATCAGGTCGCGATTTTTTGGCGAGATCGTAGGCGATTTCAGGATTAGGATTTGCCAATGCAAAAACAATCGGGTCTTTGGCCATTGTCAAAATATCGGCAGCCGTTAGAATGTCTGCCACTGACAACCCGAGAAACACATCGGCACCTTTGATGGCTTCTTGAAGTGTGGTGATCTTTCGCGTAGTGGCAAATTCTAATTTACTGGCATCCAGCCCAGGCCTTTCTTTGTTGATAACGCCCTTGCTATCGCACATGATCAGGTTTTCCTTTCGCAATCCAAGCGCGAGATAAAGTTTCGTGCAAGATACCGCAGCCGCTCCGGCACCGTTGACCACCAACACAATGTCTTCAATCTTCTTTTCAACAATTTGCAACGCATTGATCAACGCAGCACTGGAGATGATAGCCGTACCATGCTGGTCGTCATGCATGATGGGGATGTTCATCTTTTCACGCAGTTCTGTTTCGATCTTAAAACATTCTGGCGCTTTAATGTCTTCCAGATTGACTCCGCCAAACGTAGGCTCGAGCGATTTTACGATTTTAATAAAGGCATCTGGATCCTCTTCATCAATTTCGATATCAAAACTATCGATGCCCGCATATTTTTTGAATAGCACAGCCTTGCCTTCCATCACAGGTTTGGCTGCTTCAGGGCCAATACTCCCTAGGCCAAGCACAGCTGTACCATTAGAGATGACGGCCACTAAGTTCCCTTTGCTGGTGTATTTATAAACATCTTCTTTGTTGGCCGCAATTTCTTTGCACGGCTCTGCCACCCCGGGTGAATAGGCCAAGGCCAAATCCAATTGAGTACTCAGTTGCTTAGTGGGAACTACTTCAATTTTTCCCGGCTGCCCTTGGGTGTGATAGTCAAGGGCATCTTGCTTTCTAATTTTGATAGACATCTGGGTTCGATAAAGAGTGAAATTTACACTTTATCGGGGAGATGGCAATAGAGAGATCGATTCATATGGATTCGTATCTTTGCCTTATGGGCAAAAAAGAAATCATCGCACATTGGCTGACCATGGCAGAGCGCGATTGGAAGAGCGTACTGGCCCTGCACGAAGCAGGGCAGCACATGCACGCCTTATTTTTTTCGCATCTGGTTATTGAAAAAATACTCAAGGCTCATTGGGCAAAAGACAATGAAGAAAGTGAACCGCCCCGAATACACGATTTGGAATATCTCTACAACCAAACAGAACTTAAACTATCTGCTGATCAAGTAGATCTTTTGGGCGTTATGAATTCCTGGAACCTAGAAGGGCGTTATCAAGATTACAAGGACAAATTCTACAAGCGCACCACGAAATCTTATACCGAAGAAAAATTGAAACTAGTAGATACGCTACGACTATGTTTACTATCCGAATTGCAAAACAAATAGTAGGAAAGCTGATTGAAGATCTGTGTGAAAATGGATATAATCCTAGTAGGGTTATTTTATTCGGATCGGTGGCTAAAGGAAAAGCACATGCTCATTCAGATATTGATGTAGCGATTTGGGATGAGAAATTTACAGGCTGTAGGCCTCTCGATATAGAAGCGATTGTAAAAATACTTCATAGCTATCCGCGGGTAGAGGTTCATCCCTATCATTCCACAGACACCGCAGCGGACAATCCATTTATTAGAGAGATCGAGAATGGAGGTATTGAAATTCTTGAAGTTCCTGCTGTCTGATTATTTCAGGGACCTTGCCTCCAACTAGCACAAGAATCCCATGCAGTACTTAAGCCATCTTTTTCCATATGAATTTACTTTTTTTAACAGAAGCAAAATCTAATAGAGAAGGGCACTTTTTTCAAAAGGCACAAGCGGACGTTGCGCCAGTCGGGTGAGAACCGCGTGCCCCGTGCCCACTCACCGATTCAAGAGAAGGCCAAACTTTAAATTAAGAATAATTTGATCAGTCCAGCCTTCCGATAACTTTGGCGAAAGCACATAAACAATTCCGTATCCTATAGAGGGTTCAAAATAAAATCGAGGGCTGATTTGCCTTCGGATACCCCATTGGGGGATAAACGACAACTGTGGATTAGACGTTAAGTTGCCTATTGAAGTACCAGATGAATAAGTTACCGCCAAGCCAATGAAATCAGACGAATTGTATTGTGTGTTCTTGCCTTTCTCGCTCCTGCGAATTAAGTTGTAATATACGCGAGGCTCCACCCGAGCTGCCAATGGTAAGCTCCAATCCCAACTATTATCGATCGCGCCATTTTTATTACCAACAGAACCCGTTAAAAATCCTAACTCAAAGTTAATTGTAGTTATTTTTCCTATGGCATATTCCTGCGAATAGCCAAAACCTAAGACCCCCATTTTTATACTGCTTATCTTGGTTACACTTTTGCCAACCTCTTGGGCTTGTAAAGATCAAATTGTGAAAAAAAGAAGTGAACAAATTGAAATAGACCCTTTCAAATTCATTGTCTTATAGTGGTTTGTGTGTTTCACGAATTGCCCTAGTGGAGGAAGTTCATTGTTACCCTAAACATCTATCTGCCTAACCGATACCTAACTGAAATCCCACTTAGCCAGCCACTTGGTGTGGATGAAATATAATTGTTTGTAGGCATTGTATCATTGTCAAAAACTTGCAATTGACGAGTTGGTGCGAAGCCATGTAAATATCGCAATTGCAACGATAACGCAAGGCCACCTGCATTTATTGCCAATTCGGAACCGACCTCAGCACCGAATACAGCGCCATTTACATTTTGGTGGTTGGACGCTAAATCTCCGTCCGGAAAATAGGATGTGTCTGATGTAAGTATAATGGGCAAGTGAACCCCTAACCCTGCACTTGGCAACCACTCTATATTTTGATATTGCCCTTTTTTAAATAGTGGTATAGCTCGTTTATACCGAAGTGGTAGATACCAGCGCCTTTCATGGCTGCTGGCACCTCCCAATGGCAAGTCTGTCTGGTAGCCTAATAAACTTGGTAGTGGTGTAATGCCCGTTTCTAAGATATTTTTATCCTTTCGATAACCTGCAACAATCCCTATCGACTCGTTTAGGCCAACTGGTGAAGCACGTGGATCGCGGTTGGAATTTGAAAATTGAAAATACTCAACACCCAGGTAAATCTTTCTACCACTAACCAATGAAGCTGGCTCAGGCCTCTCCGTACTACCTGGCAAATACCATCGTAAACTCATAGAGGCATAAGTACCGCCACCATCGGAATGACGGTAGCCTTTAGCACCGCCATTAGTGAAATCGGTATAGGTGGTGGTCAAAAAATCTTGCCCAAAACCAAAAATCCAAGTGTAATTTGCAACTAATGAAAGACTGCGGTAGAGGGGAAATTCTGCTTCTAAACCAGCTTGCAAAAGAATTTGTGGTTTGTTGGTGTGAGACCCCTCTGCTATTACTTCGATCATACCCGAATTATTCTGATAGGTTGTAGTGACAACACCAATTTGGTTGGGGTTCAATCTGTATACGCCTCCGCCTATGGCCATTAGCCGAAAAGGCTGCTTAGTTGTAAAATCTATGACCCTTAAAGGAAAAGATAAAAAACTGTACTTATACTTAAAGCCAATATTCATGGCTTGTTCTTGAAGAGTTATTCCACCTGTACCAAACTCAATAAAATCAGGAAAAAATGCATAATCCTGCCTAGAATAACACAACTCAACGAAATGCTTTTCTTTAAATTGATAACCAAGATGATATCCAAAATTAGTAGGTAATTCACTACTCAATCGGCCACGGGATGTAAAAAATGAAGGATAGTTTTGATAGGTTAATTTATACTGATACAAAGAAAAGATAAATTGGTTGCCTCCACCAACATAAAATCTTTGCGCCTCTGTTTCGCCAAAAGAAGATAGTAATCCAACGGTTGTTATCAATCTAAAAAAAACATAAGGGGAGGGTAATCTCCCCTTATGCTTAATATTTTCTACTAAGGGCATACTACCGGTTGATACGATAAAGTTGGGATGTCAAAAAATCGATTGGTACACGACAGTGTTGTTCCTTGCCATGTGGCTGAATGACAGGACCATCCAGAAAAGTCAAATCTTGCAACATTAAAACCATATAAAGAGCCAAGAGAATAATTATTCAAATATCCGTTAGTGAGAGAAAGAGATTTAGTATGTCTCGCTGCAATCCCTCCATTGAAAAAAACATAAATATCAAAATTCATTGCAAGTCTGTTAGCAAAAATATTGTTATTCCACTTATCGCTACACCACCATAAAAAACAGCTTCTTTTTCTTTGTATAACCTTGGTTTCAATACGCCCTGGAGAATAGAAAAATACCCAAGTGCTAATGAGTTTTCCTTCCATCCTGACGTCTGAGCGGTAATGGAGTCCACAAATGGCATCTCTCCTACCGCTTAGCTCACCGTCCGTGTCCTCAATGCCTGATGCTAAGCTAATAACTTTCACCGAAGTTTTGTACACTTTCAATCCCCCAAAATTTACTTCGCTTTCCCCCACTGGTATTTGTGCTTGACCTAGGCTAAGTGCCCTGTAATAATCTGTAATGAGATCTGTATTACCTTCATCAAACACGAAGGTATAATCATTTTGAACACGAGCAACAGAGTTTCCGAATTGAATTTCCTGATCTTCATTTAGCACTGCCGCTAATTCAGAATCTTCAATTGGTGCAAGTCTGGTTATCTCTTGTGTTGGAGAGACATAATGACTTATTTCATCATAAATTGGAAAACCACCAGAAGGCACATCGCTCGGGGGAATCTCACCATTTGGTACTTCATCTATAGGAATCGGCTGGTCGAACATTCTCGCATAGGCTCTTACCTTTCCTACTGCTTCCGCTTTTTCATAATAGTTCTCGCGGTGAGATTTAAACCCTAACTTTTCTGTACGCTTTTTTATTTCCTCAATATTGACTCGGCCGTTCTCTTTTGTTGAGTTTATGAAATCGCCAAGCGCATTCAAATCCTTGAATTTCAATCTGCCGCCATTAGTAAGGGTTGGGTCGTTTTTTTCTACCCGTTGCAAATTGTTGTCAGAGCAACTAATAGCCACGACTAGAAAAATCATAAATGTTAATTTTTTAATGTTATCTAGTTTTGTCATAATTTTTGAAATTTAGAATATTTAGAATATTAAAATTGTAACTTATTGATGCCTTCAAAAAAGTTGTCAATAATTACTATTCCAGAAACCCCTCTGGTACGGTTGTTTTGCAAAACAGTATGAATTTAATAAATGGAAGTATTACTCCCAACCTACCCCCCATAAATAGGGGGTTGCATATCCCCCCATTTATGGGGTATTTTTGAAAATAATATTTTTATGGGTAGCAAAAAGTCGGTGCTGGTGGTAGATGATCATGAATTTGTATTGAATTCGTTAGTGGCTTTGTTGCAATCGCCCACGCTTGATGTTTACCCGGCCGAATCGGCAGAGCATGCTCTTAAATTTTGTAAAGCCTACAACATTGATGTGGCCTTCATTGACGCTCGCATGCGGCTCACAAGCGGCATCGATTTAATTGGCACTATCCACAACAAATATCCCACAGTAAAAATAGTGGGTATTACGAGCTACAATGAAAAGGCAACCATTTCTGATTTCCTCCATGCTGGGGTGGTGGGCTATTTGGCTAAAATCAAGTTAAGCAAAACCTCGCTTGTCCACTGCTTGGAAACAGTATTGGCCGGTCAAACTTTTTTTTCTGACGATGTAAAAAAAATGATGGAGCAAACAGGACCGAGAAAACAGGTGACCAATGCTCACCTCAGTGCACGAGAATACCAAATTGCAAGCTTATTGTGCAATGGCAAATCCGCTAAGGAAATTGCCGATTGCCTGGAAATATCCAAAAATACGGTAGACGACTACAAAAAAACAATGCTGGAGAAAACGGGCACTCAAAATAGTACTGAACTCATCAGCTTTCTATATAGGAATGGGCTAGTTTAGTTTTTGGCAAAATAGCCGTCACCACAACACCTTTTCCTCCAGGAATTCCAACAGACAGTGTCGCCCCAATAGCGTTGGCGCGAGCCTCCATGGAAGTAAGTCCGTAGCCCTTCTTGGCCGAAGGGGTCATGCCAAAACCTCGATCTTCAATTTCCATCAACAAATGGTCTGATTGCCAGGTGAGATGAATATGACACTGACCACTCGCTGAATATTTTATCGCATTTTGAACGGCCTCTTTGAGTATGAATAGGAGTTCGGTATTCTCTTTCGTTGTTAGTGGAAAGGTATTCTCTACATTATTCTCATACACAAATACCCTCATAAAATAAAAATGAAGAAACTTCACCTCAAACTCGCGTAACAAGGTGATTAAAGTTCTTTCGGCAATATCTTCATCATCCATATCTTCAATAAAGTATCGGAGCGAGTTGATCGTTCGTTCCAGATCATCTCGTATCATGTCACCATACAAACGAACTGCGGCTTCATGCGGGGCGACCAGAAAAAATTCAAATTTTAGTTTGATGGCGGTTAGCCGTTGGATGGTGTCATCATGAAGTGCATGTTTTATTCGAAGGCGTTCTGCCTCCAAGGCAATCTTTATAGAATCAAGTGCCGGTTCTCGTTTAGGTGTAGCTGGTTGAACTGCGAGAACCTGGAAAGTATTCGATTCTTCTGGTTCTGTTTTAGTTTGTGCCTCTTGTATTTTGTTGGACTCACGCATCGAAAAACCGAAATAAAAACCAACTCCAAGCAAAAGAAGACTAGATACAAAAAATAGTAGCCACCACATTGCCAATAAAGTTTCTAGATCATTTTGCTTTAAACGTATGCAAAATCGCTTCTAACTCGCGCATCTGCTCGCGCTGCTGCCGATCAGGGCTGTACACAAATCCCTCGATGTAGTACAACATGCCTCGCTTTTCGTCTACCCGCTCGTAGCGGAAGCTTCTTTCATCCCGAGTTTTTCGGCCACCTCTACTGCCTTTACATTGCGCAAAGAGTGCTTGTAAGGGTTTCGGTTTCCACATGTTTCTATCTATTGGAATAATCGTGCGGGTTTTTATAGGCGTGAATAACTGCAAGGATAATGATCTTCTTCTGCGTATCATCAATCAGGTAATGAATATGATACGGAAATTGCTTTAGCAATAGTGTCCTTACTTGGTCGTATTTAACTTGAAAACCATACGGAGTGAGGGCAATGTGTGTCTTTGCTTCGCGGACGCGCGACAAAAATTGCTTGGCCAGTGTTGGAGAGATACTTTTGTAATAATCTGTAGCCTCAACTATATCTAACTTTACGGTTGGCCTATTTACAAAAGCATAACTCATAGTCTTTCTTCTACATCATCAAGTGTTCTGTCAAAATCAGTCACATCCACGGGATTATTATAATAATCGCTTAACCGCTGATCAATAACTTGTTTTTGCCAAGTGGCAAGCTCGGTTCTGTTTTCCGCTTCTTCTTTTTGCAAATCGGTATACTTTGTTTTTAGAGACTGCCATTCCTCAATGGAAATGAATACACCTGTTGTATTACCTCTGTTGTCATATATAAATTGTAGAGTCATATTATTTTTGGTTAAGAATTTTCTTCGGTAGCCCCATAAATCAGTATTAAGCTTGAAATACTAAGTAAATGTACAAATTCACGTTTTATTTTTTTACATAAAAACGTGGGCATATAAGCTTCATGGCACAACTAATCAAACTCACTTCCGGCTGCCAATCTCAAAGAATTCTAAACTTGTGAAGGTTTTGTTCGACACAAAAATCTCCAAGACCCACGATGGTGCTCTGACATGATCCTTCCCGGGTTTTAGTTAACAGGTTTTTCGTTGCCTCCAACTTTAAACGTATGCAAGATCGTCTCCAACTCTCTCAATAGTTCACGCTGCTCTCTATCGGGGCTGTACACAAATCCTTCGATGTAGTACAACATGCCTCGCTTTTCGTCTACTAACGAATAAGAAAGAAATGGACCGCCCATGGTAAGGTTGTTGGTGCGCCAAAGGCCGCGAATTTCTACAGCATACATGCCATTAAAACTCACCTGCCTCGCCTGCACCAGCTTGTAAGGAATCCCCAATTCGGTGACTAAATAAGATTGTGGTTTCTCTGGATTGCCAAACAAATATTTTTTGCAGATGGCGTCTCGAAATGCGATGAGGCTATCCAATTGTAGTTGATCCTGTGATGTATATTTCTTTCGGGCAATAAACACATCCTTATCATCGTGCGGGTTGATCTGCCGTGCCCACAAAAAAGTACTGTCTTCTTGCACCAACTGATAGCCAAACGGGATTTTAAACTCTACACCAAAATTCTTTTTTATCAACTCACTTACTCCCTTTAGTTGACCGGATTTGTAAAGCGACTTTGTCAGGCGTTCTTGCTCTGTTCTGTTAAAATGCTCAACAATCTTGGTCGCATTTTTTTTGAACTTCGTCAGCAATTCGTCTTGCGTTCTTCCTACCAAAAACATCACTTCTTGATTTTTGGCAAACCTGTTTTTTGAAGAGGTCAAGAAAAAAGAAGTATCGTTTCTGATCTTGTCAAGTGATTCTTTCGTGAACATTCCCTTGATCCGATTGGATCCGGCAGAATTTCTATCGAGTGTAAAAACGAAAATCAAATTTCTGCGCTGCTTCAAAACAAAGTTCAATTTTCGCGGATCGATCCATCGCAATTTGAAAATCGGCTCAGTTCGGTTGATCACTTCCATTTCAGCGCTGAACACTGAATCAATTGCCACACCTAACGGCCCTTTGTGTTGAAGAGAATCCATTACCAGGTACATGTCCCCGGAAAGTCCCGAGGCAGGTGGAAGGTTGGCACTACGCTCTTCTGAACAAGACCAAAAAACAAAACTGACAAGTGAAATAAGAATGGCGTACTTCATTGAGATCAATTCTTTCAGTGTAGAATGTATAAATAACAAAATCGTCACAAAAATGATATAGACAATCGGCTTACCCCAAAATCAACTTTTGACCGGGCTTTAGCTTGTTATTTTTAAGACTATTTAAACTTTTTATTTTTTCTATCGAAACACCAGGCAGTCTCTTAGATATCTCCCAAAGTGTATCGCCAGGTTGCACCGTGTACGTTTTTGTGTCCGAAGAAAGAATCGTGTTTAGCACTTTAGACGAGGAAAGCGAGCGAACAGGAAAAGTCCAGATGCTCAGGCGCTGACCCACCCGAATGGTATTACCGGAAAGGCTGTTCCATTTTTTAATATCATTTACACGTACACCAAAGCGCTCAGAAATAGAACCCAGCACGTCTCCCGACCGGACGCGATAGATTTGCACCTCCCGCCCATATGTATTTCCAGAGCTATTTTTAGCTAGTGACTCCAGTTCCTTCCTTCCGATTTTGGACGCAGAGTCCAAGATGAATTGCCTATTTCGACTCAAAGCAGCTTTCGACCAAATAGGAATTTTGATCACATGTTTTTTTCCATTGTCTGGCAAGGCACTGCGCATTACAGACGGATTGAGTCGCTGCATATCTTCCAGGCAAGTGCCGGTGAGGTTGGCAAACGTTTCAAAATGTAAAAACTGCTGCACCTGAATGGTGTCATGAGGTTGCACTTGCTCCCTCGCCATTTCCACCAAGTTATGCTCCTCTGTATAATTCATGGCATAAATAATAGCGATGAACTGAGGCACATACGATTTTGTTTCACGGGGCAGGCGCGCGTAAACTTCCCAGAAATTCTTCTTGTAACCTGATCTGCGAATAGCATTGCGAACCGTGCCAGGGCCGGAGTTGTAAGCTGCTAAGGCCAGTTGCCAATCGCCAAAAATAGAATACAATTGTGCTAAATAACGACACGCGGCATCGGTTGATTTCTCCGGATCCATGCGCTCATCAATGTACCAGTCGTTACTCAACCCCATGTAGCGCCCTGTACCCGACATAAATTGCCAAAGCCCTACTGCCCTTGCGCGCGACATCACTCTTGGATTCAGACCGGATTCTATAATGGATAAATATTTCAATTCATCCGGCAAGCCATATTCCCTCAGTTTTTTCTCAAACAAGGGAAAATAAAGATCCTTCCTACGCTGCACCATTCGGGTATACTCTCGATCGCGAATAGTAAAATAGTCTATGAAGGATTGAACTTTGCCATTATAGGTGAGTTCTATTTTCCCTTGCAACGCACTCAATCGTTCAGCAATTACTTGAGGGGTCGCCTCGGCCGGAACATATTCCAGATTACTCGGCAGCAAAAGTGTAGCGGTCGTATCGATGGGCAGCAGTAGGTCTGCTACCAACGTATCAGAAACAAGTACTTCTTGTGATCGCACTGTTACCGTGCCAAACATAAATGCCAGCACAAGCACCCTAAAAAAAGGTCGGTTTTTTACCTTCACTCTACTCATAATCCTCCTGTTTGACAAGTTAAAAAAATCGCCTCTACCATCCCTTATTCCCAAAAAATCACTCTAATGTCAACAAAATCTTTGAAAATTGAAACAATTTCGACTCTTGAAAATCGTCTGCCATAATTTGAAGACCAATGGGCAGCCCCTCCGCATCCTTCCCACAAGGGACTGAAATGGCCGGAATACCGGCCACATTAGCTTGAACGGAAAATAAGTCCGCTAAGTACATCTCCACCGGATTTTTGGAATGCGCGCCCAACTTGAATGCTGTAGTGGGGGTGGTTGGCGTCACAATAAAGTCATACTTCTTCAATACTTCTTTCAACTGATCCCTAATGAGTCTTCGTACTTTTTGCGCTTTTGTGTAATACGCATCATAGTAACTGGCGCTCAGCACAAAAGTGCCCAGCAAAATTCTGCGTTGCACTTCTTTACCAAATCCTTCAGCCCTTGTTTTTTTGTACAGTGAAGTCAAGTCGGTGGTGTTCGGGCTTCTGTACCCATAACGCACGCCATCAAACCGCGAGAGATTGGAGCTCGCTTCGGCAGTAGCTAAAATGTAATAGGTCGGTAGCACATATTCGTTCAATGGAAAATCAATACCCTCTACTACATGACCGTGTGATTTCAATTCATTCAACTTCCTTTCTATGTTAGCTTTGATCGCTGGCTGCAGTGCAGGAGATTGCAGCACATCATTCATAAAAGCTATTTTATACTTTCGATCCGGCTGAATTAGTTCTTGCGAATAATCAGGCACAGGCAACTGAGATACTGTACTATCATAGTCATCAGCACCAGCCATTACTTCAAGTACAAGCGCATTATCTTCTACGCTTTTCGAAAAGATTCCAATGCAATCGAAAGATGAACCATACGCTACCAAACCATAGCGAGAAATACGTGAGTAAGTAGGCTTCAACCCAATCACACCACAAAAGGCAGCGGGCTGACGAACACTCCCACCCGTATCTGATCCAATCGAAACCTGACAAAGATCAGCCATTACCCCTACCGCAGAACCTCCTGAAGAACCTCCGGGTACACGCGAATTATCAATATCGTTGAGTACTGGTCCAAAGGCCGAGTTTTCATTGGAGGAACCCATGGCAAATTCATCACAATTCTGACGCCCAATGATGATGGCATCCTCATCTAACAACCGCTGAACAGCTGTAGCATTAAACTGTGATTTAAACCCATCGAGAATTTTGCTTCCCGCCTGCAGAGCATGATGCTCGTGGCACAGAACATCTTTCAAGCCCACTACAAGGCCCGCTAAACGTCCAGCACTACCATTCTTTATTTTTTTATCAATCTCCTGCGCTCGAAGAAGAGATTCTTCGGAATACACAGTTAAAAAAACATTCAAATGTTTTTTAGCCTCAATTTTTGAGAGGTGATGTCTAACAAGAGAATGACATGATATAACCCCACTTTGAAGATCATGCTGGATTTGCGCGAAATTCGAATACGACTTCAATGGCTATTTATCGTCAATTTTAGGCACTTCTTTGCCCGCATCGTCCACTTCTTTCTTTACATCTTTCACGGCATCTTTAAACTCGCGGATACCTTTCCCTAGTCCTCGCGCGAATTCAGGTATCTTCCTGGCTCCAAAAAACACAAGTACAAATATTCCGATGATAAACCACTCCATCCCACTCGGCATTCCAATCAAAAATATAGTATTCATAAAATTGAATTAAGGTGGCAAAGATACGGTTTATTGTTTGATTCAAAAACAAGTCTGAATTAGCATTACCTTAATGAAACATAAAATCAACGGTCTATTTAATATCTAAAACGCGCCATTCACTTTTATGAAAAGCCAGGTATTGATTTTTGACAGGATCAAATTGGAGCTTGTCGTATTGCATGGGTATAATGTCTAGCCCCGAAGAACTAATCAATCCCCATTTATTCGCTTGCTTAACCAAGAGCTGACCGTTCTCCAGCACTTTGAGTTCATCAAACCGTGGCTCGATTTCAATTGTCCCGTTTACGTGAGCAACGCCTAACAAGCGATTTGCCTTCAACAAAAATTTCCCCGTTGAAAGCCGGTCGATATGTTCGTATCGAAGAGGCAATACTACTTGCCGGCGTTGATCAATCAATCCCATTCTTGCGCTGCGCTGAACGATCGATAAGCCATTAACAAATGAGGACACGGATTCATAATTTGGTTGAATAACAATCTTATCTGCCGAATTGATAAATCCCCACATGCCAATTAATTTGACAGGGGCCAATCCATCTTGAAAAGCACCTATGCTGTCATACCGGTTGGCTATTCTCAGTTTTCCCTTGGCGTCTACGAACCCATATTTTCCATTTCTGCGTACACCTTGCAATCCTTCATTCATTTGAAATAAGCCCGGAACACTGACTTGGGTTGCTGAAGTTTTTATTTGTGGCTTCTCTTCGATCATTATTTTAAGTCCGTCATAACTCAATTTGTTTTGAGTTCCATTCGGCAAATGCTCAACCCAATATTTTTCTTTGAATTCAACGGGGTAGGACGTAAAGTAAATGACTTTGCCATCCATGCTTTTCAAAAAAGAATTACCTGGTTGTATCAAAAGATAACGAGTATCATCAGCTAATCGAATGGGATATCGTTGTGGAGCAATTATCCAATTCTCCTGGAGGTCAATTATTCCATAAAGGCCTTTGAATTTCACAGCAACCAAATTACTGGTTCGGTCGCCAATAGAATCAAATACACAATGCACCACTTCGTTTCCGTTTGGGTTCAATAACCCCCAATAAATACCATTTCGAACTTTCCATGTCGAGGAGTCAAACTGATGGATGAAGCGATAGGCTTTAGCTGTTTTTACAGTTCCATTTTTATCTAACAAAAGCCAACCATTTGCCTTGAGAAACGCTCGGAATCCTTGCCCGTAAATCTGAAGTGTGTCATATACTGCTGGAACCTGAAGTTTACCCGTAGCTGTAATAACCCCCCAATGATCGTCTCTCCTTGCCAAAAATAGATCTTCTTTCAGCTCGCTAAGCGAATCCCATTCTGTGGGGATAAGCGACTGCTGGAGTTCATCAATTAACCCAAACCTGTTGCCCGATTTGATAATTGTTCTCTTTTTACTGACCGGGATTAAATCATCTGCTACTAGTGTCATCAATACCCTATTTTGCTTGTCTAAAAAAGTCCATTCTCCCGGCAACTTGCCGAGGACTCGTCCGTCTTCTTCGATCTTAATCGACTGATAACGCGCTGGCGCTTTAATCACTCCTTCCCGATCGATCAATCCTTGGAACCCGTGTTCGTGAATGATTGAATATCCTTTATAGAATGCTGACAAACTATCTATTGTAAAATCACTGACCGCACTTCCGTTCTCACTAAACAATGCAATTTTCCCTTCCCTGTTTTCAACAGCATAGCGTAACGTGCCGAGTGAATGGATGTCCTTATACAACAACGGAATCAACACTTCATTTTTCAAGTTCGTAAGTCCAACACTAAATCGTGATCCTACCAAATTAAAAACAATAGCGCGTAGTCCGCTGACTTTAATACCATCGTACACAAAGGGAAGATTTATTTCGCCTCGCAAATTGATGCACCCTGATTTGGTTGCAACGGGGCTTACTTTTTTTCGAGCTACTACAAATTCCCCTCCCTGATAAACAAGTTCTTCAAACTCAGCGGGAGTAATAAATTCTTTCTTTAAATTAATGAGCCCCCAATGGTTTTGTACTCGATAGCCGGTGGTCTCACCGATCACAGAAAAACTCCCATCCGACCAACCCAGTGCTTCGAAAGAAGGAGGAATAACAACCTGACCACGCTCATCTTTGATTCCCATCTTTCCGTTTTGCTCAAAGAGCTCATAGGGGCTAGCTTCCGATAAAAAAAAGCAGGCCACAAATAGTAAAATAAAAATGAGTCGCACATGACAAAGGTAGTGAGTATCCATGTATCGAAGAACTCCGAGCTAATCAACTTGGCGACACATTCTTCCAATTAGCCTGGTGTACACAGTTTAAATGACCCGCCACGAATGCACGAATTTACACGAACTTTTGTCGCCTTATTCGAGCCCATTGGTGGATTGGTGGCAACAAAGACGGATTTCTGCATAAATCTAGCGGGCTAACGTAGCGAAAATTTTTTTCTCACCTTGTCAGGAATGTATTTAAAAATATTGAATGTCCCTTGACGAAGTCAGCTGTAAACACGGGTTAGATCACTAGCCACGAACGCACGAATTTACACGAACTTTTTTCAACTTATTCGTGGCCATTGGTGGATTCGTGGCAACAAAGACGAATGGGTGCCCAAGGCGAACTGGCTAACCTAGCGAAAATTTTCTCAAATCATCTTCTGTGTCGATGTCAATTTCGCCACCGGGAAAGGGTGCTGTCTTTACTAAATGAGGATGCTCTTGAAGAATTTTTTTTGCTCCCGCATCATCAGGCAACAAAAGCAACTCAGGAAAAAGTGTTCGATCAAACAACACAGGAACTCCTGCAACACCCTGATAAAACGAAGCTACGATTGTACTTCGCGAGCTCTCGTACTCCGCAATTAACTTTTTTAGCTGGTCAGAGGTGATCAGAGGTTGATCACAAACCATCGTAATAACAGCCTCCGCTTTTGGCGTTTGTTGTAACACGTATGAAAGTCCTGTTTTAAGGGAACTACCCATACCCTTTTTCCAGTCCGCATTGACAACCACGTGAACACGCGCGTCTTTAATTACCTGATAGTGCTCTTGGTCGTTTGCGCCAAGCACTACTATAATATTCTTTATACCTGATTCGATAGCAGCATTCATCGACTTTAGCAACAGCGGTTGGCCTTTGATAGATACCAATTGTTTGGATCGGCCCAGGCGCGAAGATGAACCTGCTGCGAGAAGCAGGATTGCTATTTCTCGATTTGGTTTGGGCTCATTCACTTTGACACAAAAGATTGAGTGGGATGACTATTGATTTTCGCTTCGGTAAACAAATTTATATACCTGATCCGTTTCTTGTTGGCGTTGATGAATCGGGCCACTGCGCTCTTTCAAAAAGCCGCCCGAACGATTGGAAAACTTGCTTTGAATTTCTGCGACAATAGCAAGAGCAATTTCATCTGGCGCTTCAGCACCAATATCCAAACCAATGGGCGAATGAATACGCTGCATCTGCTCATCTGTTAGTTCAAACCTGTCGCGGTTAAACTCCTCGAGCATTTTGTCAAATCTTTTCCGTGGCCCTAATATGCCGATGTAAGGGGACTCCGATTGAATAACCTTTTTTAGGACATCCCGGTCGTATTCATAGTTATGCGACATGAGCACGCAGGCGGTAAATGGGGTGATCTTGAAATCGCGGTCGATAAAATCCCGTTGGCAAAGAGAAAGCTTATCAGCCTCCGGGAAAAACAACGGAGCAATATGCGCTACACATTCATCTGTCACCTCAACACTCCAACCCAACGATTTGGCCAACTGACTCACCGGGCGCGCATCAAACCCGCCTCCAAAAATAAGAAGTGAAACAGAAGGCTGAATCAACTCCAGAAATACCTCATATTCAATGCCACTCACCAGAAAAGTTTTTGCGTGTGAAACCCGAGTGTTGAATACTGTCTTCAAATCTTCCACTATCAAATCTGATAAAGCCGAGTTTGATACCTGACTCACGACACCTTTATCTTCGGTAATGAGCAACGTTTCGCCAATCCCGGAGAGCCCCTGAAACACAGTCGCCAAAGCGGCTGGTTGGTTCTTTTCGACAAGTTGCTTAAAAAATAGAATAGAATTTTTGTGGGCTGTGATCGGTTCAATCAAAACATCAATTACGCCATTGCACCCAAGCCCGATCCCGAGGTTTTGATTGCTCTCTTCACGCGTGTCATAAGTCACAGTTTTCGGCTCTCCCGAAGTCATCACTTGCCTTGCCTTGCGAAGTGCATCCCCCTCCAAACAACCCCCACTGATGGAGCCGACCCACTTCCCATCATCGGTGATAAGCATGCGCGCGCCCGGACTGCGATAAGACGATCCGCGCACTTTTACTACCGTGGCCAAAGCCGCTTGCCGTTCGGCAAAATTGACTTTGTTAAAAGCAGTTAAAATAGTTTTAAACTCTTTCATTCCTCTTCGTTATGGGCAAAGTAGTCGATGTGAAACAAATGTCCATCATATCTATTAAAAGTGATCATATCACCCACATTTTTGTCTTCATAATGACTTGCATGGCAATGAACTTTTAGCGTATCGCCCGAATCGGTTGTAACAATCGCTATCCATTGCTCTTCAGCGGCCGTGGTGATCATATAGTTTCCCCTACGATTGCCCCCGTAAGGGCCTCCCGTGACGATATGAGCCGGAACAAAAATCTTCTCAACAATTTTCCCTTGCAAATGAATAGGTGGAGAAAAAAGAGAGTCGATACCAACTACCACTAACAATCCGACAATTGCGAAAATGAGCCCCGCAACGAGATAATCCGATTTTTTCTTGAACATTTCCATTACCTTCAAATATTTAAAGAATAAAGCTACACGTTTGTGATAAATGAAATGTCGATTTTAAAAATCAAATTGCCGAAAAATGTAATTTGGCCGGCTGAAAATTATGAATCGACCCTACACTATCGGAATAACAGGCGGCAGCGGATCTGGCAAAACCTTTTTTTTGCAGGAACTATCCGCTCTATTCAAATCAGAGGAAATCTGCCTCATTTCGCAAGACAATTATTACAAACCACGCGAACAGCAGCCAATTGACGAAAATGGCGTAAAGAATTTCGATCTGCCCATATCCATTGACCATGAAGGCTTTCTGAACGATTTATTGAAATTAAAATCTGGACAGAATGTAATAAAGAAAGAGTACACTTTTAATAATCCATCTGCCGAGCCACATATGTTGGAATTCAAGACGGCTCCTATTCTGATTGTGGAGGGCTTGTTCGTACAGTATTTTGATGAAATTGCCAAAGAGATCGATCTTAACATCTTTATTGAAGCCAAAGATCACGTAAAGTTGGGCAGGCGCATCAAGCGCGATCAGGTAGAGCGAGGCTACGACTTGGACGATGTTCTCTATCGGTATCAATACCATGTGATGCCGATTTTTGAAAATCAAATTGAACCTCTAAAACACAGTGCCGATCTGATTATTCCAAATAATAAGCATTTCAAAAAAGCGTTGGATCTTCTCTCAACGTACTTGAAGACCAAAATTGGGTAGACTTGCAAATTGATTTCTATTTGATACTTTTGCCTCGCTCGAAATGAAAATTCGGCTAAAATGAACCAAAAAGCACTAAAAAAAGGGTTTTTAATGATTGCAGGCATTATGTCTGTAGTTGTTATTGTGCTTTCTCAGGTGTTCTACGAGCCGATCGAGCCACTCCAAAAGAAAGTAGCCACCGAACAATCTGCCGATGAACACTCGACAGATGACACGGCTATCTCTGCGCCCTCGGATATTGTATCTCATAGCAATGCTGTTGCTTTTAATCATCCACCAGCCGAGGTCAACGAAAAATTAGCAGACACAGAAATAAGAAAACAGTCATTGACTGTAGTAAAGAAAGCGTTTGTTTCTTTTTTCAATACGCTCTTCGGGGTGATTATTTCGCCTAACGCGCCTTAATCTCATATATCTATTTACTCCCTTTAACAACTGTGCTTGGTCACGAGCATAACTATTTACTCATTTAACTTTTAAAAATTTCATTTTATGCGGAACAAAGGATTTGTGGTAGTACTTACCATCATCATTACGGCACTTTGCCTTTATTACTTGTCGTTCACGTTTGTGTCGACCAAAATTCAGCAAGATGCGATTGATCAGGCCACTGATAAAAGTGGATCAATCAACTTGGTCAAAAAGCAAAACTATTTGGATTCTCTATGGAACAATCCTGTCTATAATTTATTCGGTGCCGAATACACTTATAAAGAGGTGAAGGAAAGTGAACTTAGCCGTGGCCTTGACTTGCAAGGTGGAATGCACGTGGTATTGGAGATCTCTCCCATCGATATCATTCGTGGGTTAAGCGGAAACAACCAAGACCCTGCATTTGTAGCGGCTCTTCAAAAAGCACGCGAGCTTCAAAAAACAAGCAGCGAAAATTTTTCAGCCTTGTTCTTCAAAGCATTCAAAGATGCAAATCCTGATAAAACGATGGCTTCTTTGTTCACATCGGCAGCGAACAAAGACCGCGTAAAGCTTTCTGATGACGATGCCACTGTAATGAAATTTTTGAATTCGGAAATTGAAAGTGCCATCGATCGCTCATTCACCATTCTAAAAACACGTATCGATCAGTTCGGAACATCGCAACCCAACATTCAACGCTTACAAGGCACCGGGCGCATTCAGATTGAAATCCCAGGGGCTGACAACCCGCAACGTGTTCGCAAATTGTTGCAAGGCGTTGCTCGTCTCGAGTTCTGGGAAATTGTAGAGCCATTCGATCCGCAATTGAGCCAGTCATTAGGCGCGATTAATCAATTATTGCTGAAGGAACAGAACGAAAAGAAATCTGAGACTATCGCGGCCACTACCTCCGATGCCCCCGCAAAAACACAAGATGCGAAATCAGATACGGTAAAGTCAGCTCTTGAAGAAGCGTTGAGTACCGCTGCTAAAGACAGCACCGGCACAAACGCGCTAGATTCTCTTCGCGCGGCCACGTCTTCTCCATTGTTTGCGCTCAGCAGCCAATCGTTGCCATTTTATTACCAAGTGAAAGACACGGCTGTGATTAACGCTATCTTTAGAAGAGCCGATGTGCGTGCGCTATTGCCACGTACTGTTGGTTTGTTTTGGGATGTAAAGTCAAGCCCCGAAGTAACTCCCGGTGTAGAGGATCTTCAATTGAATTTTGTCAACATTGGGCGCAATGGAAAACCACTGTTAACTGGAGAAGTAATTAATGATGCACGCTTGGATTTCGATCAGTTTGCTCGCCCAGCGGTGAGCATGACAATGAATGCAGCCGGCTCAAAGACGTGGGCAAAAGTAACAGCAGCGGCAGCAGCGAAACAACCACAAGGCCGAATCGCTATTGTGTTAGATAACTATGTGTATACCGCTCCTTCGGTAAACGGAGAAATTCCAAATGGTAATTCACAGATTACCGGTTCGTTTACCAATGAAGAAGCAAAGGATTTAGCAAACGTATTGAAAGCGGGTTCGTTGCCTGCTCCTACACGCATTGTTGAAGAAGCAATCGTTGGGCCTTCATTGGGAAAAGTGGCGCAAAACCAGGGTTTGATTTCAATGGCTTGTGGACTCGGCATTGTTGTTTTGTTTATGATTGCCTACTACTCGAAAGGAGGCTGGGTGGCCAACATTGCACTTTTGTTCAACATCTTCTTTATCCTTGGAATATTAGCACAGTTTAACGCAGCCCTTACGCTGCCTGGTATGGCAGGTATTGTGCTTACGATGGGTATGGCAGTTGACGCGAACGTATTGATTTATGAACGTATTAAAGAAGAACTTGCGCAGGGCAGAAAATTGGTGGACGCGATTCGTAAAGGATACGAACGCGCCTTCTCTTCCATATTTGACTCTAACATTACCACATTCCTCACTGCCATGTTTCTTTTCGTTCTTGGTCAAGGACCACTGAAAGGTTTTGCCATTGTATTGATGATTGGTATCGCCACTTCGTTCTTTTCTTCGGTTTACATTTCTAGAGTAATCATTGAATGGATGACACGCAAGGGAGACGATTCTAAGATTACTTTTGCCACTAGCTTGGGTAGTGCTGTAAAAGAACGGAAGGATTTTAACTTCATCGGTAACAGAAAGATTGCATATATCTTCTCAAGTACCGTGATCATCATCGGGCTTGCTCTTATAGCTGTCAGAGGTTTAAATATGGGAGTGGACTTTAAAGGAGGTCGATCTTATATCGTGTCATTTAGCAAACCCGTAGTAGCAACTGACGTAAAAGTTGCACTCGCAAGTGGTTTTGAAAATGCTGGTACGGAAGTGAAAAACTTCGGCAATGACAAAGTCATGAAAGTGACTACATCTTATTTGATTGGTGATGAGTCCGACAAGGCCGATGATAAAGTGAAAGCGGCATTGATTGACGGTGTATCGAAATTTAGTGGCTTACAATACTCTGAAAACGATGCACAAATTGATGATACTCATTTTACTATTTCTTCGTCATCAAAGGTGGGCGCCACTATTGCCGATGATATCAAGGGCTCGGCATTAGAAGCTGGATTATTCTCCATTATTGCGATCTTCCTGTACATACTTGTTCGCTTCCGCAAGTGGCAATACAGCGCAGGTGCTATCATTGCATTGATACACGATACGCTCTTCGTATTTTCTTCGTTCGCCATTTTGGGGCTTGTCGGAATCAATTTTGAGGTTGACCAGGTGTTCGTGGCTGCTATACTAACCGTCATTGGTTACTCGATCAATGACACGGTAATTATCTTCGATCGTATTCGTGAGTTTATTGCATTTGGCTCAAGCCACGATCGAAACAGAATCTTCAATGATGCTATTAATAGCACACTTAGCAGAACATTGATTACTTCCGGAACAACGTTGATCGTAGTAGTTGTACTTTTAATTTTTGGTGGTGAAGTGTTGCGCGGGTTCTCTTTTGCGCTGCTGGTGGGGATTGGAATAGGTACTTACTCTTCCATATTCATTGCTGCTCCAATCGTGGTTGATTTTGATAAAAGTAAAGACTCGAATTCCAAACCTGAGGTAAAGACGGTAAAGGCGTAGTTTTTCTTCAATAGTGGCTTCAAGCCACATGCTTCAAGCCACATGCTTCAAGCTACACGCCTCTGGATTACACCCGGAGGTATGTCGCTTGAAGTTTTTTATTTGAGGACTAGAAAATCAACTAGTTTACCAATAGCCTTTGCTCGATGACTAATTTGGTTTTTCTCCTCAGCACTCATCTCGGCAAGAGTTTTGGAATACCCATCGGGTAAAAAAATGGGATCGTAACCAAACCCTCCGGCTCCCCTCTTTTCAGTGAAAATCGTCCCATTCAGTGTTCCTTCAAATTGCTGAGTTGTAGAAGCCGTAACGAGTGTAATCACCGTTCGGAATTGCGCCTTTCTATTATCGGTATTGTTCAGTTTAGACAAAACCAAATTCATATTGTCTTGATGACTTCGTTGAGGGCCAGCAAAGTAAGCCGAGTGAACACCGGGCGCTCCATCCAAGGCTTCAATTTCCAGGCCAGAATCGTCTGCAAAACAAGGGACATTATACGTTCTGAAAACATAGTCTGCTTTCTGAAAAGAATTTCCGAGAATCGTGTCTTGCTCTTCGAGCAGTTCCTCGGTACATCCAATATCAGCAAGGCCACGAATGGTATGTCGCCCGGCTAAAATCGCTTGCACCTCCTGAATTTTGTGAAGGTTATTTGTAGCGAAGCAAAGTTCCATTTACTTACGGATTACTTTTTTTACTTCCACCTCGTAAATCAGATTAGTATAAGGCGCGACAGTTGAATTGCCGTAGGCGCCATAGCCTAATCCAGAGGGAACATATACAATTGCCTTAGTACCCTCACGAAACAAGGGCAGTACAATTTTCCATGCTGGTAAAGTAGATCGCGCGTTTAGCTTCAGGCCCTTTGAAACTTCCGGTTCAACAACTGCTTCCGTTGGCAATGATTTTGCCGTGTAGGTTAAAACAACCGAGTCAGTTAAAAGTGGTGCCAACGCAGTGGAACCACCAGCACTGGTAATTACATACCGAAGATTGGCGGCATCTTTGCGCGCTACAATGTTTCTCGAGAGCAGGAATGCATCGATTATAACTAGGTCACGAGTTAATTGAGTTGCGTAATCGCGAATAACTTTCTTCAATTCAATATCAAAGATCAAATTGGAGTTGGCGGGTATCGGGCCTGTTCTATAATTGCCGTAGGCCAAGCCAGAGGGCACGAACAATCTTAACTTTGCACCTTCGCCAACCAGCGGCAGCGCAATGCGCCACGCGCGAATCAACTTGTTCAACAAGAAGGTGTTCTGGCCTTTTGTAAAAATCGAGTCGCCATTAAGTAAGTAAAGCGAATAGTTGACTTGGATGGAGTCTATCAGTTGAGGCTTAAAGTCCAAACCCTTTTCAACGATTGAGTACCTGAGACCAGAAGTATCTGCCTCTGCTGTAACATTATTAGAAGCAAGGTAATCATCAATTAACAAAACATCTTTCGCCAATTGGTCTTTGTAGGTCAAATTCAATTTCTCCTCATTGCATCGGGCAAACAAAATCAAAATTGCTGCAACAGAAAGGAAGCCTTTCATTGATTGATCGAAAAAAACTATTTACTACCCGTCAACTCTATTTCAAAAATTAAATTTGCATTGCTAGGAATTGAACCACTACCACGTAGTCCATAACCAAGGGTTGAAGGAATATAAAAAGTGGCCTTGGTGCCGACTGGAATCAACGTCATACCAAGTCTTAGGCCTCTAATCAATCCGCTTAGTGCAAACGACACCGGACTACTTGAGCGATCAAAAATCGCAGGATTGCTGATGCTTAATATTCTTCCGGTATAAGTGAAAGAAACTGTGCTGGTAGAACTTGGTACAGTGCCACTTCCCAATGAAGTGATTGTATACTTTAAACCTTCTGGTCCAGAAAAAACACCTTCTATTTCCTTGGCAAATAAGTAGTCATTAATGGCAATAGTGTCCTTTCGAAGCTGCGGAAACACCTTTAACAACTCTACTTCAAAAATTAAATTTGAGTTTGGCGGAATATTCCCTTGCTGGGTTGAACCATAAGCCCATCCTGAGGGAACATAAAAATTGGCTTTTGATCCTTCCTTTATAAGAGGAAGACCAATTTGCCAACCCGGAATCAAATCTCCCAATAAAAAACGAACTGAAGCGGTCGATTTTTCAACCTCCGTTTCAGCAGGCAATAACCTTACTGTGTAGTTTACTGTAACCGAATCGGCTGCACCGATCGGTTTGTTTCCTGTACCCTCAACATTTACCAAGTACCTAACACCATAATCATCAGGATCCGCTAACGCAGCAATGCCTTTGCTGACTAGATAGGAATCAATTGTCGCTCTGTCTTTCGCTAACTGATCTTCGAACGTCACCGGCTTGGGTGTATCGACACTACACCCACCCAAGCCGACAACAACTACCGACAATAAAAAAATTATACGTTTCATTTTTACAATTACTTAACTTCTATCAACTCCATATCAAACACTAAAACAGAATTTTCAGCAATCACATCACCTCTTCGTTGGTTACCATAGGCTAACGTAGAGGGAATATAGACAGTCATCTTTGACCCCTTGTTCATTAATTGGATGGCTTCTTCCCAACCTGGTATTACTTGTTGCGCACCCACTGTCAATTCTAGCGGGGAGTAGGGACGTCCCTGCGTATAGAGGTTGTTTTTCTTTGCCTCCGATTCAATACTTGTATCGAAAAACTTGCCGTTTAATAAATACCCTAAATAATCAATTTTTACTTGCTGCCCAGCCTTTGCATTTTCACCTGTTCCGGGTTTTGTAATAATATACCTAAGCCCTGAAGTAGTGGTTTGAGCAGTCACATTTTTTGCCTTCAAGAAATCGTCAATCGCTGTAATGTCTTTTCCTAGCTGCGCCTTCTGGTCCTGGAGCATCTTTTCGTTTTGTTTAGCAACCAACTCAGTCTGTAGCTTATTCATCTCTTCTTGATTAAGTACAGATGACAAACCAATCTGGAATGTAAACGATGAAGCAGAATCAACTGAAAACGGCAAAGGTTGGCGAAATGTGTTTTCAAACAGCGTCTTGGCGGGAACCTTAAACACAACGCTGTCTCCCTTCGACATCATTTTGATGACTTCTAAAACAGCATCACCTTTAGGTACGGTTCCCTGCATCTGAATTACAGCCGGAAATCCATTCTTCTTTGAATCGTTCCAAACTGAGTCTTTACCATCCATGAAAAGCAAATTCATCACGACAAATTTGCCAGAATCTATTTTGACGCCATCTCCTTTGCGAACGACATTGAATTTGTAACCTGAAGGTGTCTCTTTGGAACCGCTACAGGCGGCAATCAAAAGGGATGTGAAAAGAATGGCGATGATTGAATTTTTCATTGTATGGTTTTTATAGAAATTGAATTGATTGATTACTTGTTTAAAGCTGCTTTATATTCCGGCAAGATCGCCAAAAATTTCTTCAAAGTCTCTTCCAGGTTTTGTTTTGATTGCCCCCCCGAAGCATTTTTGTGACCTCCGCCTTCAAAATGTTTGCGAGCCAAGGCATTTACGTCAAAATCTGCTAACGAACGAAACGAAAGTTTTATTTCTTCCTTTCGGTCATACATCAATACCGCCATTTTAATACCCTTAATGGAAAGGCCGTAGTTAACAAGGCCTTCAGTGTCGCCAGTTTGCGAGCCAAATTGCCTGAGTTCCTCCCAGGTCAATGTCATATAAGCTGTGTTATACTCTGGCAACACAACCAGCTTTTGGCTGAGTGCATAGCCTGTCAAACGCAAACGCTCTAGTGAGTTAGTATCGTATATTTTCTTAGCTACTTCGCTGGGATTCGCCCCCCGGCTCACCAACTCTGACGCAATCAAAAACTCTTTGTGGGTAGCATTATTATGCCTGAATCCACCGGTATCGGTCATCAGACCCGCATACAAACAGTTGGCAATATCTTGATCGATCATTTCCCTATCTCCCCATTCATCGATCAGTTCAAAAATCAACTCTGCTGTTGATGCAGAGCTGACATCCCATTTTTCGAAATCTGCAAATTTCTCGGGTTCCAGATGGTGGTCAACCATTACCTTTTTTGCGGTCGATGTTTTCACCATCTCTCCAACTTCATTTATCCTTTTCAAACTTGAAAAATCAAGGCAAAAGAGGACGTCACAGGCCTCGATCAACGCTTTTGCCTTTTGCTGTGGAACTATTGAGTCCTTTGTCAAAGCAATAACCACTTCTTTGCCGGGCATCCAAGTCAAAAAGTCAGGGTAGTCGCTTGGGCTGATTACCGAAACGGAATGTCCTTTTTTTGCTAAATAGCCTGCCAAACCCAGAGAAGAACCTAAGGCGTCTGCATCCGGCTTAAAATGGGTCACAATTACCACTTTCTTTGGTGAAGCCAGTAGTGTTCTTAATCCTTCGAGGTCTTTCATTTAAGGGGGCAAAAATAATCAATGATTCTGGATTCGGGCTTCTATGTTCCCTGTTCTTTTAATACTTTTGCGCCCGAATAATTCAACTAAAAAACCTCAAAAAACAACTAAAATGGCAGGAAACAGAACTTTTACAATGCTTAAGCCTGATGCAACTATTGCAAATAATTCAGGTGCAATTATCAAAATGATTGAAGAGGCAGGCTTCCGCATCATTGCAATGAAGAAGACAAGATTGAGCAGCGAACTGGCTGGCAAATTTTATGAAATTCACAAAGAGCGATCTTTTTATGGCGAACTGGTTAGCTACATGTCATCAGGTGCCATCGTTCCGATGATCCTTGAAAAAGCTAACGCAGTAGAGGATTTTCGCAAATTGATTGGCGCAACTGATCCAAAAAAAGCAGAACCCGGCACGATACGCGCGTTGTTTGCAAAGTCGATCGATGCAAATGCGATCCATGGTTCCGACTCCGATGCCAATGCGGAGATTGAGGGAAGTTTCTTCTTTTCGCAGTTTGAAAGATTTTAAATTCAAGATTCAACATTCAAGATTCAAAATTGGTATAGCACTAATTTTGAACTTTGAACTTTGAATTGATTTGTTTGTTAAGCGTTCCGTTAATCAGCCCAAATGAATACTATAGATCCCAACTACTCCGAAAAATTTGAGTCGCGACACAATGCACCCAATGCCAACCAAATAGCTGAAATGCTAAAGGTGGTAAAAGCCAAATCAGTGGATGAAGTGATTGATCAAACAGTGCCGGCCAACATCCGCTTGAAAAAGGCGTTGAACTTGCCAGGTGCGCAATCGGAGTTTGAATTCTTGAACGAATTCAAAAAGATGGTTTCCAAAAACAAAATCTATAAGTCATACATAGGCACCGGATATTATAATTGCATTACTCCTGGCGTCATTCTTCGAAATATTTTAGAAAACCCGGGATGGTATACAGCTTACACTCCCTATCAAGCAGAAATTGCACAAGGTCGCATGGAAGCGTTGATCAATTATCAAACGATGGTCATCGACTTGACGGGTATGGAAATCGCCAACGCGTCATTATTAGATGAGGCAACCGCTGCCGCTGAAGCGCTGCATCTTTTATACGCATCAAAGAAAGCATCTAAAAAAGATGCACATAAATTTTTTGTTGATGAACATACATTCCCTCAGGTAATTGACCTGCTAAAAACACGGGCAAACCCGATTGGTGTTGATCTCGTTGTGGGTGATCTATCCAAACTGGATGTAACGGAAGCTAACTTGTTTGGAATCTATATTCAAAATCCGAATAACAATGGCGAGGTAAAAGACTATACATCACTGATTGAGTCTGCTCATGAGAAAGAAGTCTTTGTGGTGATGGGTGCCGACCTAATGAGTTTGCTGTTGGTAAAATCTCCCGGTGAAATGGGCGCTGATGTAGTGGTGGGTTGTTCGCAACGCTTCGGAGTGCCCATGGGTTTCGGTGGACCTCATGCTGCTTTTTTCGCCACCAAAGATGAATTTAAAAGACAAATGCCGGGGAGAATTATTGGCATTTCGCAAGACGCACAAGGCAATCCTGGTTATCGGATGGCTCTGCAAACGCGTGAGCAACACATTCGCAGAGAGAAAGCAACCTCTAATATTTGTACTGCACAAGTTCTGTTATCCGTAATGGCCAGCATGTATGCGGTGTATCACGGACCTGAAGGACTGAAAAAAATTGCCGGCCGCGTGCATGGACTTGCAAATGTTTTAGAATCAAATTTGACAGCAGCTGGATTCAAACAAGTCAACGCTGCCTACTTCGATACGCTTAAAATTGCTGTGGCGGATAAGAAAGCGATTGAGCGGGACGCCATTAAGCATGAACTGAACTTCCGTTATTTTAGTGATAGCCATGTAGGAATTTCATTGGATGAGACGACTTCTTTGAAAGACCTTCAAACGATCTTGAAAGTATTTGGCGTTTCTTCCTCAACGAATGGCGAGAAGTCTACAACCAATCTTCCGGCTTCGTTAGTTAGAAAATCCGATTTCTTAACTCATCCTATTTTTAACTCACATCACAGCGAGCATGAAATGCTGCGCTATATCAAAAAATTAGAAAGCAAAGATTTATCCATGGTGCATTCGATGATTTCATTGGGCTCTTGCACCATGAAGTTAAATGCTACAACCGAAATGATTCCGGTAACATGGCCTGAGATGGGACAAATTCATCCTTTCGCACCAAGTGATCAAACACTAGGCTATTCAGAAATGATTTCTAATCTGGAGGTTTGGTTAAAAGAGATTACTGGGTTTACAGGAATTTCACTGCAACCCAACAGCGGGGCACAAGGTGAATATGCAGGATTGATGGTGATCAGAGCCTACCACCAAAACAGAGGTGATCATCATCGGAACATCGCATTGATTCCTTCATCGGCTCATGGAACAAATCCAGCCAGTGCAGTAATGGCTGGCATGGAAGTGGTCGTCACTAAATCAGATGCAGAAGGGAAGATCGATGTAGCCGACTTAAAAGCAAAGGCTGAACAATACAAAAATAATCTAGCGTGCTTGATGGTCACCTATCCATCAACGCATGGTGTTTTTGAAGAAGCCATTGTCGACATCTGTGAAACGATTCACCAAAATGGTGGATTGGTTTATATGGACGGAGCAAACATGAATGCGCAGGTGGGCTTAACATCACCCGCTAACATCGGTGCGGATGTTTGTCACCTCAATCTTCATAAAACATTTTGTATCCCACACGGAGGTGGCGGTCCTGGCATGGGTCCGATTTGTTGTAACGATAAATTGAAACCTTTTCTTCCGGGTCATGCCGTTGTGAAAACGGGAGGAGAAAAAGCGATCAGCGCAGTATCTGGCGCACCATGGGGAAGCGCTAGCATCTTGGCTATCTCTTACGCCTATATTGCAATGATGGGAAGTGAAGGTTTAACTAACGCGACTAAGCTTGCGATTTTCAATGCAAACTACATCAAGGAAAGATTGAGTGGCCATTATAAAATTCTATACACCGGCACACAAGGCCGTTGTGCGCACGAAATGATTGTGGATTGCCGCGACTTTAAAAAGTTTGGAGTAGAGGTAGAGGATATTGCAAAGCGACTCATGGATTATGGCTTCCATGCGCCAACCGTTTCATTCCCGGTAGCAGGTACCATCATGATCGAGCCGACCGAGAGCGAACCCAAAGCAGAGATGGATCGCTTTGTTGATGCATTGATAGAAATTAGAAATGAAATCCGTGAAGTAGAAGAAGGCAAAGCAGACAAAGAAAATAATGTATTGAAAAACGCACCTCATACTGCAGCAGTCATTACAGCCGATAGTTGGAATCGTCCCTACAGCAGGCAAAAAGCTGCTTACCCACTTTCATTTGTGAAGGAAGCTAAGTTCTGGCCAACGGTAAGCCGTGTTGACAATGCCTATGGCGATAGAAATTTAGTTTGCAGCTGTTTGCCGATTGAAGAATACGTTAGTTAATATCAGACTTCGGTATTTGGGGTTTTTACACCTTGTGAAATTTGAATGCCCTTGCCCCCAAATGAAAAAGACATTCTTTGCTTTTTTCTTGATCATGGCTATTTCAAGCCAAGCACAGAAGAGCATTTACAAAGGATTGCCTTCTTTGGTCTGGCCAAAACTCTACGCTATAGAGTACAGAAAAGAAGGTGATTATGACAAACCGCTTTTTTCAAAAGACGTACAGTCTCTTGCCAATAAAGTGATCATCTTGCCCGGATACATGGTGCCGTTCGAAAGCGGAATGAAAGGAATTCATTTCATGCTCTCTTCTTTACCTTTAAACGCGTGCTTTTTTTGCGGTGTCGGTGGGCCCGAAACTATCGTGGAGGTATTTCTTACAGAACCAATCAGCTACACCGACAAGCCCGTTGAGATAAGAGGCAAGCTTATTCTTAACGATAAAAATCCTGATAAGATGATTTACCTGTTAGAAAAAGCAGAATTTTTGGGGGCCGTGGATTTCTAGAAATAACTATTTCAATCCATACTTGTCGATCATAAAAATAAGAGCAGCCATCGAGGCAGCACCCAATTCCAGTTCGCGTTTGTCAACTTTATCAATCGTATCTTCAGATGTATGATGAACGCTGAAGTAACGTTGCGAGTCTGGAAGAAAACCTATCAAAGGCACGCCTTGTGAAGCTAGAGGGCTAATATCTGCGCCTCCACCCTCTTGGTTAAAGTCCCAGAGATCATACGGCTCAAAAAGGGGCTTCCAGCCTTTAATGATCGCCTTAACGCCTTCTGTAGTAGACATTGTAAATCCACGAGGGGTAAAACCACCCCTGTCTGATTCCATAGCAGCAATATGCTTCTCCTTGTTTTTCAATGCGAGTTCGGCATACTTTGCGCCACCTCTCAATCCATTTTCTTCATTCATGAACATAACAGCGCGAATAGTACGTTTAGGTTTATGGCCCATTGCTTTGAATAACCTCAATACCTCTATGGATTGAATACAGCCCGCTCCATCATCATGTGCACCTTGCGCTAAGTCCCACGAATCCAAATGCCCACCTACTACAATAATTTCGTCTTTGTATTCGCCACCTCTTATTTCGCCTACCACATTAAAAGAAGGAGCCTCATCCAAAATCTGACTGTGCGTCTCAAGATAGAACTGCAAATCTCTTTCTTCTTTTAACAAATTGCTTAACAACTCGGCATGTTGCGTGCTAATCGCGACAGCCGGAATAAGTTTTACGTTCGTTACGTAACGCATACCTCCAGTATGTGCATACGCTTCTATGCCTGAGCCCATTGAACGAACAATCACTGCGACTGCTCCTAATTTTGCTGCTTCTACTGCGCCATTTCCTCTTTGATCAACAGCCCCCCCATAAGCAGCAAACGTGTTAATCTTTGTCGGATCCATCGCACGATTAAAAAAAATAATCTTCCCTTGTATACTCTTTGCTCCTAATTGCTTAAGCTCTTCAAAATTTTTGACCTCAACAATACCCGCTGAAATTCCTGAAGGCCCTGTGCCGATCGATCCACCCAAAGAAGTTATCACAACTTCTCGTGTCCCGATTTTTTTTGAATTGATGATACGACCTATTTCTTGTTGCCCTCGAACCCAATGTGGCACCATCAGAGGCTGTAGCCACACGGAATCAAATCCCAAATCTTCCATCTTATGGCGGCTCCATTCAACGGCTGCCGCAGCCCCTGGCGATCCTGACAGTCGTGGCCCAATGTTTACACATAAGTCATAGAGCATGTCATAGGATTTACCTTTGCTGAGTGCCTGATTGTATATTTCTTTGATCGATTCTTTATCGGAGCTCTGCGCTCGCACAAGAAAAAAGGATAGAAAGAGAAAACTGAAAAGAATTGATTTCATGCATTAATAATTGTTTTTAGTTGTAAGATAGAATGACCTAGATTATCATACCACTGAGTGTAGAGCTTCTTAATTGCCATTTCATATCATTTGAATTTTTGATTTGAAAAATAGTTGATTATGAGTGAATCTACTGACAAGATTATTGAAACGGTCTATTAAATTCTATTATTTTTATTCAAAGGTTTGAAAAACAAGTATTTACAATCGTACTTCGTAGCAACAAATTACACATACTATGGCTTTTTTGTTTGAATCGTTCGAGGATTGGAGAAACTATTGTAAGGAGAAGAATGTCTCGCTGGTAACTGCTGTATTGGAATATGAACTAGAACAAAAAGGGCGAAGTGAACAGCAAATTTGGGAAGGTTTGGGCATTGCATGGGACGTGATGAAAGATGCTGTGCATACTGGTCTTACAGAAGAAATGACTTCTCGTTCTGGCATGATTAACAACGGAGCAAAAAAAGTCTACAATTACCCGAAACCTGTTCTCTCTAAAGAATTTCAAAATCTAATTTCGCGCGCCCTTGCTGCCAAGGAAGTCAACTCCTGCATGGGTAGAATTGTAGCCGCGCCCACCGCAGGTGCCTCTGGTATAATGCCTGGCGTTCTTTTTACGTTGCAAGAGATACATCAAATAGAAGACAAAAAGATTTTAGAGGCCATGTTATTAGCCGCAGGTATCGCGCTCATCATGGAACAAAAAGCTTCTATTGCCGGAGCTGTTGGCGGTTGTCAGGCAGAGACAGGTACCGCTGCAGCCATGGGCGCTGGTGCAATCGTCTATTGCCTGGGTGGAGATACAAATCAGATTTTTAATGCGGTGGCTATCACCGTGCAGTGCATGTTAGGCTTAGTCTGTGATCCGGTTGCCGGGTTAGTGGAAGTTCCCTGTGTGGTGCGCAATGCAAGTGCCGCGGCCATCGCGAACAGCTCTGCTCAAATTGCATTGGCAAATGTAAGCAGCGTGATTCCCGTTGACGAAGTAATTGAAGCCATGGGAGAAATTGGTGCCAGTATGGAAACGCGCTATAAAGAAACAGCTCTTGGTGGATTGGCCGCAACGAAAACCGGTCAGGCTATTTCTAAACGAGTGCTGATACGTGATATCGAAATGTTGCCAGACGAAGGAACAATTTAAGTCAACCACAAAAAAAGAATCAATAATGAAATTTGGTGTTACAACCCTACTCCTTGTTTTTGCCTTCGGGCAACTATTTTGCCAGAAAAGACTTTCCATTTACAAATCGTTCGGTGGGGTTGTTTTTGAAATGGATTCTACTTCGATCAGCTCTAAACAGGTTTCCATTATTTTGCAACAAAACCAAAAGGCCTACCAAGAATTTAAAGTTGCCAAAAGAAAGGCGTTGGTTGGAAATATAATCGGCTTCACCGGTGGTTTGTTGGTTGCCGTGCCTCTTATTTCAATCGTTGCGGGTGGGCAACCCGAATGGGCCTATGTGGGTGCCGGAGGAGTTCTTTTTCTGATTTCTCTTCCTTTCAGCTCCTCATTCAGAGGGCATGCACTTAATGCAATTGAGATTTATAATTCCGGTGTCTCCGTTTCCAGTCATCGAATAAGGCCATCCTTCCATTTCTATGGAACAGGCGCTTCTCTCGTGTTACGATTTTAGCATTAGTTTTCGCCCTCCTTGGCGGTAACTGTAATTGGGAAATCATTGCCATGAATGTAGCTGGTGGGATATTGAGCGTCTCCACCGTATTGCTTCGTAAGCTCTGGTACTCGTTCCTCCATATAAAACTTCAACTCATTTACCGTAATCTTGTTGTCATTATTGTTATTGCCCTTACCGTCAAGAGCCTCTAACAAGGCGTAGGTAAATACACCATGTTTCAACACTTCAAATTCAGTAGCAAACTGTTTAGAACCGGAAGACGCAATCCATACCACACCCGAACTACGGGCTAATTGCACAATGGCTTTTTCATCACCACCCAATGCACGTGTACTCATGTTTTTCAATGCTCCGCCCGAATGACAAGCATCCATCAAAACAATTTGTTTCGTTGATTTTATTTTTGTCAGGTACTCTTTTAATTCAACATCCGAAATACCTTTTGCTGTTAACTGCTTCGTATCCCCATAAATCTTGGTTACATCTGTTGGCACAAAATAAAACGGACTATCGCCATCTTTGTCTTTGTTCTCTTCATCCAAACTGCCATGACCCGCGTAGAAGAATACAAAGACATCCTGTGGCTGAGCCTTTGCGGCAATTGACTTGAAGCCTTCAACAATTTTCGCTTTCGTACCATTCTCATCATAACGCTCCACAATGTTGATGGCTTTAAATATCCGTTGACCTTGTGAAGAAATTTTTTCAGCAAATGCCTTTGCGTCCGGCTGAGCGTAATTCAGGTTGTATTGAGAGTTTTGGTACTTATTAATGCCTACCACCATCACATGCAAGGTCGAGTTGAGAATGACCTTACCCACGTAATCAATTTTCAAAATCTCAGGTCTTGACTCGATACGTTGATAGTTCACTACTACCACTTTGAATTCGTTTGTTTCGTTCAACATTTCTACGTTGTAGGATTTTAGCACCTTATCATTCTCACCTTTGGTCTCTACCGTGGTGTCACTCAATATCAGTTTATCATTTTGATAGATGTTTACTTCTTCAATCCCGCTACCTCCATCAAAAATCTCAACATCCAATTTCAATGTTTGCTGAGTCGTAACGAGCTTGCCGCTTTGGTAGTCGATTTGGCCATTATCGTGGAGAACTTCAGTGGTAAAGAAGCCGGCTGAAGGTCTGTGCAGCTTAGTCAAATCAAAAATCCGCTCGCCCTCCTCACGAAGAATATCTTCTACGCGTTTTCCCTGTGCAATGCTTTTCTGCATTTGTGTAGGCCGATACAAGATTTTAAAATACTGTTCAGCCGCATAAAAATCTGCGAGCTTGTCAATTCCGCGATTCAAGTGCCAACCAAAATATTGCCCCCCAGCTGACGTACAAGCAAAATATCCTTTGTAGGCCCAGCATACCCATTGATTATCCTCAGTCAAAAACAACGTGGCGAAGGGAAGCACGGTCTCACCTAAATTTTTATAAACCTCTTCGATGGCTTTATAGTTTTTCTCACCATGTGCTTTCATATAGTCGATCACCGCTCGCCAAGCTTTTTTGGAAGGTTCCCGGGTGAGCGAATCAATCGGAAGCGATTCAAAATAGGCACCCCAAGCCGCATCGCTAAACTCGGGATGCTGACGCATGGTTGGTGCGGCACCGGTCTCACTTAGCTTCCAAAGCACAATGGTCTGATCCTCGCCCCCTGAAGCCAAGTATCTACCATCCTGGCTAATTGCAACTGCTCTTACGCCACCCACATGCCCAACAAATTCCTTCTGAAAAGCACCGTTGCGATCAAACATTCTAAGTGAATAATCACTTGCAACGATAACTTCCCCCTCGCGTGAGGCCTGGAAATCTAGAATACGCCCATCTTCGCTATCAATGTTTTGAATCTTTTTGCCTTTGGGAAGACTCAATTCAGTTTCAGAAACTTGTGAAATGCCTTTTCCGAAATTCTCTACGGGTGGTGAAAAATTGAGCGAGTTGACATTGAGTTTCATGGAATTGAAATCGAAACTACGCTGAAACTCATTTGGCTTGGCATTGATGTCTTGCGAAACAAACAACTCGAGACCCGCCCCAAAAGCTAAATCATGAATAGCACTTCCTTTTCCTTTTACTTTGCGAAGAGCTTTGCCATTGATGGGATTCCATAAATAAATTTCATTGTTATTTCCACCCGCAGAAGCAACTTGATAACTTCCATTGTCGAGGGGTGAAAAGGCGGCCGCAAAAACTGCATTATCATGTCCCCTAAAATCGGTGAATTTATTCCCTTCGGGCACACCATAACTTATGCCATGACCGGTGTCATCCAAGCCGACTAGTATTTTTGAATCATGAGAGAAAGCAATTGCGTTCACCGAAGCATCTCGATTCCACTGTTTAATCACTGAACCCGTACTACTCCAAAGGAAAAACTCCTTCGCATAGCTACTAGACGCTAGGTACATGCCATCGCTCGAATAGGCTAACTTGTTCACTTCTCCCAAGTGCTTTTTCCAAAATCTTGGATTGAATTTGCTTCCGCCCTTTTCCAAAATGGCTAAGCTGTAAATGCTCACTTCGGATTTACCTTCCAATGCAATGGCCACATCCATGTTTGCCAAATTCATGGCCAGGTACTTGACGGGTGCGCCCGTTTCAATGGACAACTCCTGGCTATACATCGGAGTAGCCGCATCTACTTTCCATACTTTTAAAGTGCCATCGTTACTGCCACTCACCAAATACTTTCCGTTGCCTGTAAATGCCAGGCTGTTGATTACATCCTTGTGACCAAGTGCTGTTGCGACTTGTATGCCTTTATTAAGATCAATGATTGCAATATAGATTTGGTTGTCGGGCGTTACGGTGTATCCTGCCACGGCCAGAAGGCTTCCATCTGGTGAAACGTCAGAAGTATAGAACATGCCCTTTGAACCATCGCCTATCTCCGACTCAAATTTTTTAAGCATTTCTCCCGTGTGGGCGTTCCAAACACGAACGGTCTTATCTTCGGAAACCGAAATTATTTTCTGGCCGTCTGGGGTGAAGTTAAGGTTCTGTACCCTGGCCGAATGACCCATAGAATTGATGACAACGCGGGGGGTACTCAACTGAGCTAATACAGAAAATGTAGCAAGACTAAAAGCAACTACAATGGGGGAAATCTTTTTCATAATCGATTACCAGACTGGTAGCTGAAAGTTACCAATTTTATCGGTAAAATCCAGAAAGGTAACCCCGTACAAGCCTCTTACAAAGTTGCGCGGGCAAACACCCCGAAAAAAGTTGAAAACTGATTGTTTTCTCGGCTAGCCCCGCTGTGCTACTTTCTGGCAGCGATAAGCAAGGACAAAGAAAAGCGAAAAGAACAACCCCACTGATATTAAATAGATTTGCATCACCATTTCATTTAATTTATGATACGAAATTGTTGTTTTCTACGCACACGGTTGGTTCTGAAAGCTTGAACCACCTACTGAGGTAATATTGTGATGACTTTTGTCAAATTTCAAAAGATCAATTTGCCCTTTAGATAAGAAAGGGGATCTGAAAACTCGTTTTGAAACTATATTGCAGGGAGCTTTAAAACCGCCAAAAGCGAAACAAACGAGCAAGAAAAACGATTAACAAGGCTAATACTCTTATAAATCCAATACCTGATGAAGAAGATTACTTTCACTTTTCTATTATACCTATCATCTGTTCACATTATTTCCGCTCAATCTGTTCAAAAGGAAATTCCTAGGGATTGGTTCCTGCTTGATCCAGAACAGGATAGTTTGCAAGGGGTGAGCGCGGAACGAACTTATGAAACCTTGTTAAAAGGGCAACCGTCCAAAACGGTATTAGTAGCTGTGATCGACTCAGGAATCGATATAGAACACGAGGATTTAAAAAGTGTAATCTGGGTGAATGAAAAAGAGATTGCAAACAACGGAATTGATGACGACAAGAATGGCTATGTAGACGATGTGCATGGCTGGAATTTTATTGGCGGCAAAAATGGAAATGTAAATGCCGACACTTATGAACTTACCCGCGAATACATGCGCCTTTCAAAAAAATATGATGGGGCTGATTCAGTAAAGAATAGGAAAAAAGCAAAAACTGACTACGCAGCTTATTTGAAACTAAAAGATAAATACCAAAAACTGAAAGTTAAGAATGAGCAACAGTACCAATTCTATTCAGGCATGTACAAATACACCAAAGCAAGCATAGACACACTGAAGAAGTACTTTAAAACAGATACGTTGGTACCCTATGATGTAAAAAACCTTACTACCGATAGACCTAGCTTACTCTTTGCAAAGGGCGTGGTTGGCCGAGTTTATAAAACTGCAGGCGATGACGCTCCCTTGGACGAATACCTTAGCCAAGTGAAAGAGGGCGTGGACTATTTCGAAGTAATTGTAAAATATGGCTACAATACCGAATTTGATTCTCGACAAATAGTAGGCGACAATTATTCAAATCTTTTTGAAAAAGGCTATGGCAACAATGACGTGAAAGGGCCGGACCCGCTACATGGCACACATGTGGCCGGAATAATTGCTGCTGATCGTAAAAACAAGCTGGGCATCAAGGGGATTGCGGACAATGTGAAAATAATGGTGGTGCGCGCTGTGCCGAACGGAGATGAAAGAGATAAAGACGTGGCCAATGCAATTGTTTACGCAGTAGACAACGGAGCCAAAATCATTAATATGAGTTTTGGTAAATCCTTTTCACCCGAAAAGGAAATGGTCGATCGTGCCGTCAAATATGCAGAACAAAAAGGTGTGTTGTTGATTCATGCCGCGGGAAATGAAGGCGATGATATTGACATGGAAAAAAATTTCCCCACAAAAAAATACTTGAATGGAAAGGAAGCAAAGAATTGGATCGAGGTGGGCGCGTCTTCGTGGGGTAGTGACGAAAATTTTGTGGGTAGCTTTTCCAATTATGGAAAAAAAGGTGTTTCATTTTTTGCCCCGGGTGTTCAAATCTATTCTACTACTCCCGGCAACACTTACAAAAACGAAGATGGCACCAGCATGGCCAGTCCTTCTAGTGCGGGAGTGGCGGCACTGTTGATGTCTTACTTCCCAAACCTTACGGCTATTGAAGTGAAAGATATTTTAGAAAAATCTACCCGCAAATTTGATAACCTCAAAGTGCAAAAGCCGGGCAGTAAAGAACTCGTCTCATTTGGCGACCTCAGTTCGTCTGGCGGATTGGTAAATGCCTATGAAGCCGTGAAGATGGCGATGGAAAGCAAAAAACCGACTGTTAAGTAGTCGACTACTTCTGGATTGTTTCCACTCTTAACCCCACCGCTAAAATCCCTAGCAGAGTATCTTGCCGCATAAACTGCTCAAACCGGACTTTGTGTTTGCCCGTTTTGTTAAAGGTGTAGTTCGTTAGAAAACCAAACTGGTGATCATACACATCGCCCAGTCCGCTGCGACCATTTGGTTCTCCGGTTTTAATGTCAAAGAGATTCTCGGTCAACATTTCATTTTTTACGACAGTCCCGTTTGGATCAACCATTTGATAGTTTACAAAAAGTCGCGCGTAGGGGTAGTCTAGGGAATTGCGCACATCTAAGTACAAATTGTAGCTTTGAGTCGTGTCGGTCACTTCAAACTGCAACTCAGCAGGTGTTGTGATTTTCCAAGTACGATCTTTGAATTCTACGTTGTCTTCATACACGCGATTGGAATCACAGGAAACTAACATTAAGATGAGTCCAACTAAAAACAGAACAAGACGAGGGTTAACTGAATACAATCTCAACTGACCCTTGGCAACATTCATCGATCTTACTACCTCTAAAATCATAAATTGAAATTCTTTCATCGTAATTCTATTCTAGCGGTTTATCCTTATCAGGATTTGGCTTGTTCTGATTTCGATTGGGGTTATTTGGGTTGCGGTTGTGATTATTTTTATTACGATTGGGGTTCGGGTTGTTTAGATTGCGGTTAGGATTTTGATTCCTATTTGGGTTGTTACGGTTTGGATTATTCTGATTCCTATTTCGATTAGGATTTTGATCGCTATTCGGTTTGTTTGGATTACCACCTGGCAGCTTTTGCTGCGTGGGTTTTGGGGAATTACCCTCTCGCACTTGATTGTTACTCCTATTGTCTCGGTTTCCGCGGTCATCGCGCCCACGTCCTCTCTTGTCGCTATTTTTGTTGGCTTTGTTTTTGAATTTCCGATCCATGCTAGCCAAATCGCTATTGAGCACACTTAAAGGAGCACGAACTTCTTCTTTATCTATTTGCAGTGTAGCCGGTTTCTTTCCTTCTTTGTTTAATGCCAATATTTCATTGACCCGATCTACATTGAGCGGATACCAGTTGTTATCTTCTTTATAGCCAAACCACATGATCTTCCGAAAGATGTCGGTTTTTTGCAAACGTGCTTCTCCTTGCTCTGTCAGCAGTGGCGCATCCACATCAGGGATGTACTTCAGGGCATCCATGTAGGTTTCCAACTCGTAGTTCAGGCAGCATTTCAAACGCCCACATTGGCCAGATAGCTTACTCGGATTAAGAGACAAATTTTGATAACGAGCAGCACTTGTCGCCACGTTTTTAAAATCACTAAGCCAGGTAGAGCAACACAACTCGCGACCGCAAACACCAATGCCACCTAAGCGCCCGGCCTCTTGGCGCAAACTAATTTGTCGCATTTCCACACGCACCTTAAATTCGCCTGCCAATTGTTTTATCAATTCGCGAAAGTCGACACGATCTTCCGCAGAATAAAAGAAAGTTGCCTTGGTATTGTCGGCCTGGTATTCAACATCAGAGAGCTTCATCGCCAGCTTGTACTGCTTCACTATTTCGCGAGAGCGATAGAGCGTAGGTGCGGCTCGTTTTTTTGTTTCTTCGTATTTTTCTAAATCGCGTTGATGCGCGATGCGGTAAATTTTCTTTATCTCCTCATCGTTAGCGACCTTCTTCTTTTGCATTTGAAGGCGCACCAATTCGCCTTGCAGAGAGACATGTCCTAAATGATGCCCCGACTGTGTCTCAACGATAATGGCGTCTCCTGTTGTCAGTTGTAGATTTTCCGTATTGCGATAAAAATCCTTGCGCCCGTTTTTGAATCGTACTTCCACCACGTCAAAGCGATCTTGTACTGGCATATCCATATTAGATAGCCAATCGAATACATTCATTTTATTACATCCTCCCGTGCCACAAGCACCGTTATTATTGCAACCGGAAACCTTTCCTGCCTGTCCGGCAGGCAGGCCGTCCTTCTTTGTTCCACAAGCACAACCCATCGTTCAAGATATTGATTAAAAGGATAAAGGTAGTGCACTGGAGGGGTAAAGGCAAGGGGTTCTTTCCTACTGAAAGATAACGGCTCCTCAGTACTTAGGCTAGAAATCAATTCACATCAAATCCTCCCCAATATCCCACCTGTAATAAACACCGTCCCAGTTAATTTTTTCTGCGGCTGCATACGCATTTGCATGCGCTTCGGCCAGCGTTTTTCCTTGACCCGTAACGGCCAGCACTCGGCCGCCATCGGTTAAAACTTCATCGTTGAGCTTCTTCGTCCCTGCATGAAACACCAATGCCTCGGTAGCCAAATCCAAGCCGGTTATCACTTTTCCTTTTTCGTACTCATCGGGGTAGCCATCAGAAGCCACAACAATGGTCAACGCAAAATCGGAATCCACCTCGATGGTCTTGTCTTTCAATTCTCCCTTGGCAGCTGCCAGCAGTACTTCCAAAAAATCACCTTGTATGCGCGCCATCACCGATTGCGTTTCCGGATCGCCCAAGCGAGTATTGTATTCAATTACGAATGGTTCACCTTTCACGTTCATCAACCCAACAAAAATAAATCCCTTAAATGGAATTTGTTCTTTCCTCAATCCAGCAATCGTTGGCCTGATCACTTTCTCCTCTACTTTTTGCATGAAAACTTTATCAGCAAAAGGAACAGGGGAAACAGAACCCATGCCTCCTGTATTTGGCCCCGTGTCACCATCGCCAATGCGCTTGTAATCTTTTGCTTCCGGTAGAAGTACGTAGTCTTCACCATCTGTCAACACAAAAACAGAAAGTTCAATGCCGTCTAAAAATTCTTCAATCAATACTTTGGCGCTGGCATCACCAAACTTTTTTTCTTCCAACATTTCGCGCATGGTAGCTTTTGCTTCGGCCACATCGGATGTGATGATAACTCCTTTTCCGGCAGCCAATCCATCGGCTTTTAAAACATACGGAGGCTGGCATGTTTCAAGGTAACTTGCTGCATCCGCAAATTGATTCGCATAAAACGTTTTTGCTTTGGCCGTTGGCACATTGTTACGCAACATGAATTGCTTTGAGAAATCTTTACTGCCTTCCAATTGTGCACCCATCTTACCCGGGCCAACCATCCAAATCGACTTCAATTCAGCGTGCTCCTCAAAATAATCGCGAATACCATTTACCAAGGGAATTTCTGGCCCTACCACTACCAACTCAATTTTATTCTCAAGGCAAAACGCCCCTAATTTTTCAAATTCGCTCACGCCAATCGATACATTCGCAGCAATCTTTGAAGTCCCAGCATTACCGGGGGCAACAAATAGCTTTTCACACAATGGGCTTTGCTTGATTTTCCAAGCGAGTGCATGTTCGCGGCCACCGTTGCCGATAAGAAGAATGTTCATAGTAAAAGTTAAGCGTCAAATATAAGTTGGAATTCACAAAAGTATAATAAAAAAAGCCCTTTGAATGTTAACATTCAAAGGGCTTATCAGTTGGTTTACTAAACCTAATTCGCGTATTCGCTCAAAAATTTGATGCGCATCAAACGAACATCGTCTTCCGATTGATCCGTCAACGTTGCCAAAGCCTCTTCCATGCTATCGGTCTCCGAATTAAGGAAGTAATCATAAATCTCTTCTTGCTTATTATCATCCAGCACTTCATCAATGTAATAGTCAATCGTAAGTTTTGTGCCGGAGTAGCAAATATTTTCCATCTCGGTCAATAGCTCATCGAAAGTTAAGCCTTTTGATTCAGCTAACTCTTCCAAATCTACCTTGCGATCAATTTGTTGGATGATAAATATTTTTATTTTCGATTTATTCACCGAGGACTTCACCACCACCTCAGAGGCCGTCTCGATTTCATTTTCATCGACATACTTTTCAATCAACTCAATGAATTCTTTACCAAACTTATTCACCTTGCCCATGCCTACCCCATTCACCGAAGCCAATTCTTCTTTATTGGTAGGATAGGTGGTAGCCATTTCTTCCAACGAAGGGTCTTGGAAAATTACGTAAGGCGGTAAGTCTTTCTCTTTGGCGATCTTCTTGCGAAGTGCCTTCAGCATCTCGAACAATTTTATATCGTAGGATTTTGAGTTGATAATCACTCGCTCGGATGATTCTTCTTCGCCTACTTCTGTACTGAAATCATGATCTCTGGCCAGTTCGATGGAATGTGGCTTCTTCAGGAAGGCATGACCCTTCTCCGTGATCTTCAACACCCCGATGTTTTCAATATCCTTTTCTAAATATTGATAGATCAGTGCCTGACGAATAACCGCCTTCCAGAAATCGGCATCTTCTGTGTCGCCTTTGCCATAGATCGCTAAATCAAAATGACCATAGCTTTTCACGTATTCATCTTCGGTGCCGCGAATCACATTTACCAAGTGTGGAAGTCCAAATCGCTCACTCGTCTGTCTAACTGCTTCAATAGCAATCTTAACGGAATCCATACCTTCGAACCTCTCGCGTGGATTCATGCAATTGTCGCATGCGCCACAATTGGTTTCTTTATATTCTTCACCAAAGTAATGGAGAAGTTGCTTCCGCCTACAAACAGGCGACTCGGCATAAAACTCCATCTCCTGCAATAAAATGCGCGCGTTCTCTCGCTCTTGTACAGACTTATCTTTGTTAAACTTCTCTAATTTGTTCAAGTCGTTATGACTATAGAACATCAGGCAGATGCCTTCCAAACCATCACGACCTCCACGTCCGGTTTCTTGGTAATATCCCTCCAATGATTTTGGAACATCATAGTGCACCACAAACCTAACATCCGGTTTATCAATGCCCATTCCAAATGCAATGGTTGCTGTAATGATGTCTACTTCCTCGTTCAAGAAATCATCTTGATTTTTCATGCGCACATCTGGATCCAAACCAGCGTGGTAAGGTGCAGCCTTAAAACCATTTACATTAAGCAACTGCGCAATCTCTTCTACTTTTTTACGACTAAGGCAATAAATGATTCCTGATTTCCCTTTGTGTTCTTTTAAAAAGCGAATGAGTTGCTTTTTAGTCTCTTTCTTGGGGCGTACTTCGTAATACAAATTTTTGCGATTGAACGAAGATAAGAACACGTCTGCGTCTTCCATCTGCAAATTCTTCTGAATATCTAACTGAACTTTTGGCGTTGCGGTAGCTGTCAGAGCGATGACTGACTTTTTGCCAAGCTGCCCAATCATGGTCTTAATCCTGCGATACTCCGGGCGAAAATCATGACCCCACTCTGAAATACAATGAGCCTCATCGATGGCAACAAAAGAAACATTTACTTTTTGCAAAAATTCAATGTTCTCCTCTTTATTCAGTGATTCGGGTGCTACATACAAAAGCTTTACCAACCCCGACACGCAATCCTTCTTAAGTTTTGTTATTTCTCCTTTACTGAGTGTTGAATTCAAAAATCTCGCATTCACTCCATATGCGTTCATCTGATCTACCTGATTCTTCATCAGCGCGATCAATGGTGATATCACGATGGCCAAGCCATCGTACATCATCGCGGGAAGTTGATAACATAGGGATTTGCCCGCCCCGGTGGGCATGATTACAAACGTGTTCCTCCCTGTAAGAATATTTCTGATTACAACCTCTTGATTTCCCCTGAAATTTCCGTAGCCGAATATTTCCTTGAGTTTTGCCTTTAGTTCGTCTTTCTCTTCTGCCACTACCATAATACCTTGTAATAAAGTTCTGTTTTAAGTTTTTTAGGAAATTGAAGATAATAAAAAAAATCCGACAAGAAGCAAAGCATGTAGGATATAAATGATTATTGCATAATTACCCTATAACGAAGAATTCACTCATTAGTGCTACAAACGGAAAAATTGTTTGATCACTGGTTAATTGCGCGTGTGGCAACGTTTGCATCCGGTTAAAGATTCACGATAGTTCACTATTTTAGCGGTTTAAAATCTATAAAGGCTATTTTCGAATGAATACTAATCTTTTTGTGGTATTGATGGCAGGCGGAGTTGGAACTAGATTTTGGCCATATAGCCGAAATGCAAAGCCAAAGCAGTTTTTGGATGTAATTGGAACAGGAAAAACGCTTCTTCAATCAACCTATGACCGCTTTTTGCCCATTTGCCCACCCGAAAACATTTTTGTAGTGACGCATGAGGAGCATCGTATGTTGACGAAGGAACAGTTGCCTTCACTATCTGAGTCACAAATATTGGCTGAGCCCATGAGAAAGAACACAGCACCCTGTATTCTCTATGCTTGCCATAAGATCTCTAAGATCAATCCGCAAGCCGTGGTAGTAGTGAGCCCGACAGATCATCTTATTCTAAACGAATCTGACTTTCAACAGACTATTCTAAAATCTGCCGAACAGGCAAAAAACCAGGATAAGCTGATAACACTAGGTATTAAGCCCTCGAGACCTGAAACCGGCTATGGCTACATCCAGTACATCGAAAACAAAAGCACTTTAAAAAAGGTCAAAACCTTTACGGAGAAACCAGAGTTAGCCTTGGCAAACAAGTTTTTAGAAAGCGGTGATTTCGTCTGGAATGCGGGCATTTTTATTTGGGGCGTACAGGCCATTCATCATGCCTTTGCCAAGTACTTACCAGAAATGACTGAGATATTTGACGAGGCGGCACCCAGTATTTCCACCATTGATGAAAAGGAGGCGATACAAGCGGCTTACTCGCAAACCAAGAATATTTCCATTGACTATGGCATCATGGAAAAAGCTGACAACGTATACGTTTGGCTGAGTCAGTTTGCCTGGTCAGATTTAGGGTCTTGGGGATCGCTGTATGAATACTCAGCCAAAGACGCCAACAATAATGTAATTGGCGTGGATGCGCTTACCTATGAAACCCGTAATTCCATTATAAAAGGCGATGCAAATAAATTGGTAGTTACTCAAGGACTCAACGGCTACTTGGTAGGCGCTTTTGGCAATGTGGTGATCGTATGCGAAAAAGATAAGGAAGATCTTTTTCGAAAGTTTGTGAATGACTTGAAGAGCAAGTCAAATAGTAGCGACTACTTGTAATCTCTTTGTCTGATTTTTTCGTAAACAACAATTCCTGCGGCAACGGATACGTTTAGCGATTCTATGCTACCCATCAATGGAATTTTTGCGAGGTGATCAGCATCCTTTAACATCTGAGGCGAAATACCATCTTCCTCTGATCCAAGTATGATGGCGATGGGCGTATTCAAATCAATTTGATAGATGGTATTTGTAGCCTTCTCTGTGCACCCGATAATTTGAATACCATTGTCTTTCAACAATTGAAATGTTTTTTTCATATCCTTCACGCGGCAAACGGGCAGGTGGTTGAGTGCTCCGGCAGATGTCTTCATCGCATCACCTGTAATAGGCGCATTTCCTTTGTCAGCAATGATCATCGCATCCACTTGCGCGCACTCAGCTGTACGCGCCAGCGCTCCAAAATTGCGAACGTCAGTAACTCTATCAACGATCAAAAAAAACGGCTCACGACCTTCGCTGTAACATTTATCAATAATGTTTTCAAGTGGAACGTATTGAACCGCAGACAAAACACAAACAACTCCCTGGTGATTTTTATTGGAAAGCCGGTCTAGTTTGACTTGAGGAATAAACGAATAGGGCGCCTTATGGGTAGCTGCCGTATTTATTAGCTCCTTTATCAAATCGTTGTTCAACCCCGACTGAATATAAATCTTTTCAATCTCCCGCCCAGCCTTGATTGCTTCAATTACGGCACGCGTACCAAAAATTGTTTCTGCTTTTTCCATACAAATAAAAAGAATATACGAGTTAGAATAAAGGAGTCAGAATCTTAGCCTACCGACTATATATTTCCGAAAACCAGCAACAGATCACTACCACAACCTTGCTGGATATACACCACTCTCTACTAGTTGCTTAATTTTGCCTGACACCTCCTCTTTGTCTTCTTTGTAGGTTACACCAAACCAGGTTTTTCCACCACCAAGGATATGCACCTTGCCTAAATTCTGCCTGATAATCTCGTTGGTTAAAAGGGCGATGTAAAATTCCGCTGAAGAGTTTTCTTTGTTTTTCTCTGCAAATTCGTGAAACATTTTTTCAGCGACAGCAAATACACCGGGCTGAAAGCCCCAGCAATTCATTGAAACAGGGAACAATGGATCTAACTCACGATCACCCGTGTCCTCCTTTGAAATAATTTTTCCCTGCCCGTCCGGCAGGCGGGCGTCTTCTTTTACAATTTTTGTAAGCTCACTCAGCTTCTTCAAAAATCCTTGCGCATCTCGTTCTTCTGCTACCCCGCGCGACACACTGCCATGTTCTGACAACACATTTTTTAATGTGTATCCTACCATTGCGTGATGGTCCGGTGCAGCCGTATCAAAAAAAGCAGCCAATGATTCGAACGCCTCTTTGCCATAAAAATCATCGGCATTGATCACGGCAAACGGCTCGTTTATAACATCTTTGCCACAAAGCATCGCGTGCGTGGTGCCCCATGGTTTTTTACGGTTCACTGGCCCATAATTTTGAGGAACAAATCGATCCAGCGATTGTACCTCAAAGTAAACTTCCACCTTCCCATTTAGTTTGGGGAGAAATATCTCTTCTACTGTTGATTTAATCTCATCGCGCACGATGAAAACTACCTTTGCAAACCCAGCACGAATCGCGTCATACAGCGAATAGTCCATGATGGTTTCTCCACTAGGGCCAAATCCATCAATTTGCTTTATTCCACCATACCGACTACCCATGCCCGCGGCCATAACCAACAAGCTTTTTGATTTTTTTACTGCCATATTAAACTGTGATATATTGAAACCAGAAATAAATTGCCAACTTTCAAGCTCGCATTGCGAAAGAAGGATACAGTTTCAAAAATAAGGCTTTACCATCATACTTTTATCTTATGAGTTCAAATAAGAATTACGTGCTTTCCATCTCCATCATTGGCGTTCTCTTTTTCATTTTTGGTTTTGTAACGTGGTTGAATGGAACGCTCATCCCATTTTTGAAGCTGGCCTGCGATTTGAAGACTGATGCGGAAGCATTACTTGTCACTTTTGCTTTTTATATGGCCTACTTTTTTCTCGCCATCCCCTCCTCTTTTATCCTCACCAAAACGGGTTTTAAAAAGGGTATGTCTCTTGGACTAGCCGTCATGGCTGTCGGAGCATTATTGTTCTTACCCGCAGCGATGCAGAGAAGTTTCTCACTTTTTCTTACTGGTCTTTTTGTTCAGGGTATGGGGTTGGCCCTTTTGCAAACAGCCTCGAACCCATATATCTCTGTTATTGGTCCAATAGAAAGTGCGGCCAAACGAATCAGCATTATGGGCATTTGCAATAAAGTAGCAGGCGCATTAAGCCCGTTAGTTTTGGGGGCCATTGTATTACAAGATGCTACAGGCATAGAAGGTCAAATCAACGCTACTACCGACTTGGCAATTAAAACTGGTTTGCTTCAGTCACTTTCAGAAAGAGTTATTATTCCCTATGCCATCATGGCAACGGTACTGATCGCATTGGCGGTGATGATTTGGCTTTCGCCTCTACCGGAAATTGAGACCGATGGATCAACTACTACCGACAACCAAACCCAACATAAAAGTATATTCCACATACCTTACCTGATGTTTGGGATTTTATGTCTGTTTCTATATGTAGGAGTAGAAGTTATGGCGGGGGATGTCATCGGCACCTATGGAAAAGCAATTGGCATTGGCTTAGATGAAACAAAAGTGTTCACCTCGTACACTCTTTGGTCAATGGTGATTGGATATATCATTGGAATCCTCACCATTCCAAAATACATCAAGCAACAAAACGCACTGGCGCTATCGGCCATTGCCGGGATTGTGCTTAGCCTCGGAGTGTTTTTCACCACCGGCTATACATCCATTGTCTTCATTGCCTTGTTGGGTTTTGCCAATGCCTTGATGTGGCCGGCTATTTTCCCGTTGGCGATAGAAAACCTCGGAAAGTTTACAAAACTTGGCTCCGCCCTACTTGTTATGGGAATTGCTGGCGGTGCTGTGCTTCCTCAACTTTATGCGCGCATTGTGCCAACCCTAGGGCCACCTTCTGCTTTTTTCTGGATTGTCGCACCCTGCTATGCTTATATTTTGTTCTATGCAACTAAGGGCCACATGCTGGGAAAGCGGTAGTTGAAAAACCATGAAAGTCACGTTGTTTGTTTTGCTGATTTGCATTTCAGATGTCTTTTGTCAAAACTATATTGCCAGCGACCTAACTGCAGAAAATCTATTTTCTGAAAATATCGAAGGTCCTTACTTCAAAAATGAAATCTTATATGTGGTCAACTACAAAACGAATGGGACCGTTGGCGCAGTAAAGCACGATGGCACTACAGAGTTTTTTGTAACGCTACCCGAGGGCAGTATCGCGAATGCGATCCAGTTTGATAAAAAAGGACATATGCTGCTCGCTGATTTCAAAGGGCATAACATTTTGAAAGTGGATATGAAATCAAAAACCGTTTCAGTTTTTGTTCATAACGAATCCTTTAATCAACCCAACGACATCTATATTAATAAAAAGGGGCAACTCTTCGCCTCAGACCCCAATTGGAAGGAAGGAACTGGAAAACTTTGGCGCATTGAGCCAGACGGCATCGCCATATTGCTAAAAGAAAATATGGGCACCACCAATGGCATCGCTCTAAGTCCAAATGAAAAAGTTCTATTTGTAAATGAAAGTGCTCAACGAAAAATATGGATGTTTGATCTTGACGCTAATGGCGAAGTAAGTAACCAAAAACTTTTTGCCTCCTTCGATGATTTTGGTTTGGACGGAATGAAGTGCGACCGTGAGGGAAATCTATATGTTACTCGTCATGGCAAAGGCACGGTAGTCATTTTCTCCCCGAAAGGCGAAATTTTGCATGAAGTAAAAATGAAAGGGATGAAACCAAGTAATTTAAATTTTGGCGGCCCGGATGGAAAGACCTGCTATGTTAGCATGCAGGACCGAAAGTGTGTTGAGATTTTTAGAACTGCGACAGTGGGTAAAAAATAGACTTGGGCAACTCGCCCTTCACCATTATGTGATTCCTCCTGCGGCTTCGCCATTGACTGGTGACGTTCAGTGCGCGCATCCGATCAGGTTTTTAGCGTTACCTGATATTCCTTTTTATAGCCACCAAAACCACTCACCTCAGCAATACCTTTGACTCAGGATAGTCCCATATACGGCTTCCCCAGTTCTTGCGGAATTTCAGCTTTTACCAATTCCAACCGTTCAAACACTTGTTGCCTTGCCCAGTGTACATCAGTATCATCATCAAACACGAGTTTCACTACGGATAAACCGAACTTGGATACAGAACGCATTTCCAACAGGCCAGGGATATTTGACAATGACATTTCTAGTGGTGCTGTAATAAAACGCTCAATTTCCAAAGCCGCCAGCCTTGGGCTATTGGTAATCACATCTACCTGATTGCCGGTAACATCCGGAACGGCATCGATCGTTTGGACAGTGAAAAGCTTCCCCAGGCAATGATGGCCAACACCATTAAGCCGACAAACAACTTATTGCGAACGCTGAATACAATAAGTTTATTGATCATTTCTTAAAAAATTTGCGGCCATTAACATACATATAGCTATAGCTACTTACCATCACATTTTCCACCATCAAAAATGACCTATCACAACTCAACGTGTATATGCCTTCCATACGGGCGGTAAAATTCTGTTTTAGACTTTTTGAAGCGCCAAAGCTACACTTGCAAACAAGAAAAAAGATACCCATTGAAAAAGCAATGACGCAGGATTCTAAAAAAGCCATCCGAGTCTAATTCCGTACAATTGATTGCGCCCGTTTTGATTGGGAAAGAAAGCTGGGTTGTAAACATTAGCCGTCCCCCAGTTTCCATAGAAATCGACCTGAAAGATGCAGGAACTACCTGCATTCACGTCAAGCCCCAGGCTTGCATGAAGAGATAAATCCGTTTTGTAGTATCTGTCAGAATGATCTTCAATCAGATGAAAGCCGTCTTCCACACTAAGGAATATGTATTTTGACTCTATTATCTTCGATGGTATAATACCCAATTCAGCACGAATGCGGGTTCCTTTTATTGGTTCAAATCCGCGAAAAATAATGGCGATAGGAACTTCCAGACTATAAAATTTTATTCGAGCGCGATGCGTGCTGTCTGGGTCACCAAGGCCGCTAGACAGATCCGGGGTAATAATTCCTGCACCTTTCGCGATAAATCCAACGCCAATAGTTGCACCAATATATTTCGAAATATAATATTCTGTTTTTATTGAGCCACCGACAGTGGGTCTCGAAAAGTATTCTTGGGGCAAATTCGTACCATCAATGGTTGTGAGCGCGTTGTTCAATGTTACCCCCCAAAAGAATTTTTTATCCCAAATGGATTTGACCTTTGCCGAATCACTGTTTTGTGCACGGGCGGAAAACGCAGTCATCAACAAAATGACTAGCGTTAATTTACTAAAGTCCAAAGTCTTCATAATCTTTTTTTTCAATGTCTTCCCGAATTGTACTTGATAAGCTATTGCGATATCCCCACTCGAATACAAGTGGAAAAATAAGTAAGGTAAGTACGGTTGCGCTGATCAGTCCGCCTATTACAACAATGGCTAGTGGTTTTTGTGTTTCTGATCCGATACCAGTGGATATCGCAGCTGGTAGTAAACCAATCGCAGCCATTAAAGCCGTCATGACCACGGGCCGTGTTCTTTCTTCTACGCCCCGCACCAAAGCTCTTTGCATGGGCATTCCACTTAAAATGTTTTTCTTAAAAACCGAGATAAGGATAACTCCGTTTTGAATACAAATACCAAAAAGAGCAATAAATCCAATGCCTGCAGATATACTAAAATTCACACCCGTAACATGTAAAGCCAAAATGCCGCCTATCAATGCGAACGGAACATTGACCAAAACAAGCCCAGCATCTTTGGTATTGCCAAATGCCACAAACAAAATAAAGAAGATCAGAACGATACAAATGGGCACCACTTCTTTAAGCCTTTTTTGCGCGCGAACCTGATTTTCGAACTCACCGCTCCATGCAATGCTATACCCTTTGGGTAAAGTGATGGCGGCATTTACTTTCTCTTGGGCCTCGGCAATAGTGCTTCCTAAATCGCGCTCACGAATAGAGAATTTAATAGCTATAAATCGCTTATTATTGTCTCGATAAATAAAGGCGGGTCCGGTAACTGCGTTGATTTCAGAAATTTCCTTGAGAGGTACTTTATTCCCCTTTAAAGAGGGAACTTTCAATGCTTTTATCTCTTGCTCGGATTGGCGATACTCGCCTGCATAGCGCACACGTACATCAAATTTCTTCTCTTGTTCAAAAAAGCGAGTCGCGGTTTTACCACCTATTGCCATTTCAATAACAGCATCCGCGTCAGCAATGGTTACGCCATATGCCGCCATTTTAGACTGATTCAATACAATGCTCAACTCAGGTTGACCTAGGTTTCTCAAAATTCCTAGATCTTTTACCCCATGCACGGTCTTTAATATTTTGGCCACAGAGTCGGCCATAGAATTCATCTTCTCTAGGTTATCTCCGAAAATTTTTACAGCCAGGGATGCATTTATCCCAGCCACCGCTTCCGCTACGTTGTCTATAATAGGTTGTGAGTAATTATATATTACACCGGGGTATTCCCTCAGTTTCTTATCCATTTCTTCGATCAACTCATCAGTAGAAATTTTGCGCTTCCATTTTTTCTTTGGCTTCAGGTTCACTTGGCACTGGACGTAAAAAAAGCCAGATGGATCTGTTCCATCATTTGATCTTCCGATTTGAGAGAGAACGGATTCTACCTCGTCAAATTCATTTATTTTCTCGCGAAAAATGGAGACAAATTTGTTTGTCTCGTTGATCGAACTGCTCATTGGCAACTTGGCTTCTACCCACAGCGCTCCTTCGTTTAGAGTAGGTAAGAATTCGGAACCTAGAAAATTAAATGAAAAGAGGCTTGCTGCAAGGATTAGCAGTGTTGCGATAAAGCTTTTAACCTTATGGCGATAGGTAAAATTAAATCCACCGATTACAATACGATTAAAAAAATTGACAACTGGGTTATGTTTTTCTTTCACATCCTTGTCAAACATAATGCTACAAAGCACAGGTACTAAAGTGAGTGTAAAGAATAATGCGCCAAGCAGTGCAAATCCGAGCGTGTAAGCTAGTGGAGAAAATAATTTCCCTTCTACTTTTTCAAATGAAAAGATCGGAATCAAACTAGTGATGATGATAAGTTTGGAGAAAAACACAGCCTTCCCCAGTTCTGAGCTCGCTTTCTTCACCAGTCCAATTTTTGAAAGATTGTTGTATTGATCCATGCCTATTTCTTTCGCACGATGGGCAAGTAATACGAATAATCCTTCCACCATAACAACTGCCCCATCTATAATAATTCCAAAATCGATGGCGCCCATGGAAAGCAAATTGGCAGACATGCCCTTTGCCTTTAAACACATGAATGCAAAAAGTAAGGCCAATGGAATGATAATCGAAACAATAACAGTACTTCGCCAATCCAGCATAAAAATAAAAACCACAAATGTCACAAAGAGAATTCCTTCAACCAGATTTCCCAAAACTGTTTCGCGGCAATAATCCATTAGCTTATCGCGATCGTAAAATGTGACCATTTTGATATCTGAGGGAAGGGTTTTTTCGTTGATTTCACTAATCTTTGCTTTCACCCTTGCTAATACCTGTGCCGGATTTTCTCCCTTTCTCATTACTATGATCCCTTCTACCACATCGTCATTCTCATCTAACCCTACGCGCCCTACGCGAGGTAACGCACCTACTTGTACCTGCGCAACATGTCTCACTAAGATGGGCACATCTTTAATGGTAGAAATGAGGATGTTTTCAATGTCCTCAATACTGGCAAGCAACCCAATACCACGAACTACATATGCCTGTCCATTTTTTTCGATCACATCGCCCCCAACATTAATATTACTCTTTGCGATTGCTTCATAAACTTCCAGCGGGGTGATGTCATACTTGGACAACATCAACGGATTCACATTTACTTCATATACTTTACGAGACCCTCCAAATGAAACAATATCTGCTACGCCCGGCACCGCACGCAACTGTCGGTCGATTACCCAATCTTGCCAGGCCAATAATTCCGTTGTACTACGTTCGCTGTCTAGCGTGTACCTGAAGATTTCACCCGTGGGACCATAAGGGGGTTGGACGTCAGGATCTACTCCATCGGGTAGATTCACATTTCGCAACAAGTTGTTGACTTGCTGGCGTGCGAAAAAATCCTCTACATCATCCTCAAAAATGATTTTGATTACAGAAAGGCCGAACATTGAAATCGAACGGACACTGGTTTTCCTTTGAACGGAATTCATTGCTACTTCAATCGGAATACTTACTGAACGCTCGATCTCTTCAGCGCTACGTCCATTCCATTGGGTAACAATAATGATTTGGGTATTGGTAACGTCCGGAAACGCCTCGAGCGGAGTTTTTAAATAACTCCAGACACCCGCAATTACCAACGCAGCTGTGATAAAGAACGTGAAGAACTTATTCTTTAGCGAAAACGAAATAATACCACTGACTAAATTTTCCATTATATTCTTTGGGCTAGTCGTTTAAGGCGTCATACACTAACAATTGATACTTGGTCATCACCTGCTCGCCTTCTTGCAAACCACTCTCTATGTAGCTTACCCCACTTTGCTCCTTGAAAATCTTTACTTCCCGAGTCTCTATTTGATCATCGCTTTTATAAACCATAACATAGTACCTGCTTTTATCGAAGATAATGCACGAGGAGGGTACCGTGACTTTAGAAAAAGTTTCACGATACTTCACCTTTACTTGTGCAAACATTTCAGGCTTAAGTTCATAATTAGGATTTGGAAGAGTGACGCGCGCGCGCAGTACTTTCGTTTCTACATCAATAATGTTGAATATTTTGTCAATTTTCCCCTTATAGATTTTGTTTGGATAGGATGTAGTCACAATCTCTGCGTCAAAACCTTCTTTGATAGTTGGTATATCGGACTCGTAAACATTAGCCATGATCCAAACTTCATCTAAATTGCCGACCACAAAAACTGGGCTTATGTCTTCTGTGCGCAACTCCATGTTTAGGGCAATGTTTTTTTGTAGAATAATTCCAGAGACAGGGGATTTGATTGGGTATATGGATTCCTTTCCTGCACTATACATGTCGAGCACAGCCCTTGTGCGCTCCACCTCTCCAATAGCACTTTCTACTTCCTTTCTGGCATTGATCAACTCTACTTCAGAGATGTCTCCCGTCTTGTACAATTGTTCTGCCACTAAAATGTTTTTTTCGGCCACACGCAGCCGAGCCTCAGCCTCCACGCCATCGCGTGTAAACCCGGCTATTTCGGGGCTACGAATAATCGCAAGCACTTGACCCTTTTTCACAAAATCACCGAGTTCCACATATAGATCACGCACAAATCCTCCGGCCAAAGGAAAAACACGCGCTACCTTATCCTCATCCATAGTCACCTTTCCATTCAGGGCTATTTCTGTATTTACTATTTCACGTCTTACGATAGCCAGTTCCTTGCCCTTCGATAATGTTTCGGTTAGACGAAACGCCACAGGCGCACTTTGTTCATTTTTTTTCGTGCAAGCCAAGAATAAGAAAGCAAAAACGAAAAAGTATGTCGTTATTTTCATGGTCTAGATTTATTGTTTATTTATTTCCTTTCCTACTGAGAACTCCAACTGATTAATGGCTCTCAAATAGGTATTCCTTAGTTCGATGTATTGTGTTTTATTAATAATGTAAATTCTTTGCAAATCAATAAACTCAAGAAGATTAATGTTTTTCTTTTGGTAGTTCTCGTTTGCGTTAATATTTAACTCTTCCGTTTGCTTCAGAAATTCTGCGGTATACTCTTCATATCCTTTTTTGCTATTTAGAAATTGATCATAGGAACTTGATACTTCGTTTCGAACAGTATTTTCAGACAGAGAAAAGTTAGCTTCGGCTTGCGCAATTTTGGACTTGGCCATTTTAATATTTCCTTGATTCCTATTAAAAACAGGAATATTGAACTCCAGATTTACCCCCTGATAGGGGCGCACATAATTGCTCCCTTTATCGTGGGGCTGATAGGCAATAGTAAAATCTGGAACTGCAAATGACCGCTGTAACTTTAAGTTTCTATTTTCAAACTTGATCTGATTTCGGCTTATCAAATAGTCTGCTCTGTAGTCTAACGCTTGATCGATAAAACCACCCAATGTATTTGGAGCTATCTCTATATTTTCGCGAAGTGCCGTAACATAAACTTGCTCATTGAGATTCAAAAGAATGCGGACTGCGCTTAACTCATTTAGAACTTCATTCTTATTTTGTGTCGCTTGAGCGCGTACTGCAATTTGCTCTGATTTCAAGCGAAGTACTTCATTAGAAGCCATAGCGCCAACACGAAGTCTTTCTTCGGCACTTTGAATGAGTTGGCTATAGCGGCCAACTGTTGACTCAAGAAGTGCCTGTTTTTGTTGAGCTGCCTTTAAGTTAAAAAAGTGATTCCCTAAGTCAAAAAATAGACTGCGCAGCACATCCTGCACTTGTAGCTTACTTTGCTCAACACTAAGCTTGGCCAACTTTACCGTATTAGTGTGCTTACCGGAGACAGAGAAGAGTTGCTCAACCTGTACCAATCTTTGATTGTCTACATTAAAGTAACGATTCTGTTCATTGCTATACAGATCCTGATTCCACACAAAGTTAGGGTTGCTCCAAAGCTTAGCCTGAATTAACTCCGCATCGGCAATATCGATCGCATATCGGTTTGCTATCAAGGCAAGGTTTTGCTTTATCAGCAATTGCTTTGCCTGTGTAATAGTAATTTTTAGAGTATCAGTTTTAGATGGCTGAGCTAACACATCAAAAACTGTTAGCAACAGCACGCATATCAATATGAGCTGCTTCATTTCTAAGAAAAATTGAGTTAAAAAGAAAAGGTATCCTATGTCTTAAAGTAGAAGACAAAGGCTAGGGAGATGCCTTATAGAAGCAACTTTCGATACGTGATAAATAACTGATGAATTGATTCCCGTTGAAATTGTTCCTGCGAGATGGAAGGTAGCAACGAATGAATGGTGGAAGAGGTAAAAGATTGAAAGAAGCAGAAAACAAACCCATCTTGTCCGCGGCTGACTGTATTGTCATTTTCCGATGTTCTCAAAAAACAACTAGGTTCGCATTCTTCAAAACTTCTAAAAGTGACTCTATCATCAATAGAACGTGGATATACTTTAAGCGAGTTAGCATAAACCGAATACGTGTTTAGCCCAATGATCAGGGTTAATAGTAGACTGGCTAATTTTTTCTTGCTGAAGTTCATATGCAAGGGGCAAAAATAGTGTTAATATGTCAAAATCAAAATACACTTTTAATGCGATAGAGCCAATGATTTGCTAAATACCCGCAAATGTCCCCGGTTTTTTTTGCTTTCCTAGAAATGATCAGAAAGCCAAATAGATGTTAGTTGGAAGTTAAATTGGTTTAAGATCGAAAAAATTGTCTATTCTAAGAGATGTAATTCCAATACGCGAATGAGCTCCTCTTCGCGTTCGTGCCATGCTCCGGATATTGTTTGATAGCTAATCTTCCGTTTGCATAACTCCATTTCAAACGTTTGAAACATCTCTTTGCGGTTTGCTCCCAAATCGCGCAACCCATCAGCTACCCACGGCACATCGATATCAAACAAAAAATATTGATCGTACTTGATTTCCTTCTCTAATTCATACAAAATGGAGGGCACCGTTTTTAGATAATGACGACAATAGATCTGCGTGGTAATCAAATCAGTATCACAAAACAAAAGCTTGTTGGCTGTTTTCATTTTTTCCTTCACTCGTTCATTTTGTGCCTTCGCAATTCGTACTATGTCATCAAGAGTGAAATTGTTGGACGATACTATTTCCCTTGCAACCTCCGGGACAAATTCGGTTTGGTAATGAGTCGCCATTTTTTTTGCCATGGTGGACTTGCCCGTGCTTTCAGGCCCGTAGAAGCAAATTAGTTTGACGTTATTGTTCATAGGACGGAGAATATGCTTTAAACTCTTTCCGCCAATGCCAAAAGCCAAAAGCAGCAATAAAACAAAAGACGACATACTCAATCCCAACCAACATGATGCCTTTTGAAAAATATAAATAACACGCTACTACATCTACTAAAATCCACACGAGCCAACATTCCATTTTTTTCTGAACCATTAAATAAGTCGCGACAATACTCATGACCGTTACAAATGAATCGGCAAAAGGAAACGCGCTGGGCTGACCAAATAATACTGGAAAAAATGAATGAAGGTTTTTCGCTAATGATCCAAAAGCGAAAGTACCCATTAGTCCGATGACCAAAAAAAGAAGCCATGCCTTTACCGGCAACTTACTAACTCCCAATTGGTGTTTCGTGTCTTCTTCCTCTTGGCGCGGGTTTGTCCATCGCCACCAGCCCATCAAATTAGTAACAAAAAAGAAAACTTGTAAAAACATATCAGGATACAGCTGCACTTGATAAAACAAAAAGAAAAACAACACCACATTGACAATGCCCAATGGCCAGCTCCACACATTCGCTTTCGCAGAAAGAAAAACGGCTATCGCACCCGCCAGCGTCCCGAAAAACTCTAGGTAGCTCATGGGATAGCCAAGAACGGTGAAGAAGATGGATTGGTGGGAGAAGAAATCTGGCATTCAATATTTTTAGTGTAACTTTAAATGAAATTCAAAGCTATGGAAACGGTTCAAATAAAAATCATCAACCCCAAAGCCAAAAAGCTATTGAGTGGAATGGAGGATTTGAAGCTTATTAGCATTAATGCCGATAATTTATTTCCACTCACTAATACCCAAAAAAAGAGCATAGCCATTAGTCGCAAACAAATCAAAAAAGGTGACTTTAAAGACCATGAAATGGTTATGAGAAGTGCACGCGAATGGATAAAAGAAAAATAATTTGGTCCGCTCGGGCAGAAAAAGAATTGCTACATATCCTTAATTTTTACATCGAGAGAAATGGCAATAGAAAGTACTCCGCAAAAATATTGAACCGAGTAGAAAAATCCATAGACCTCCTAATTACCTACCCAGACTTAGGACATCTAACAGAAAACAAAGAAACCAGAGTAATTGTAAAAGATGACTTCCTTATCTTTTATGAAGTAAGCCAGCTTTACATTGAAGTTGTTTCTTTTTGGGATGGCCGACAAAATCCAGAATATCGAATCGATAAGTCTTGATCACAATTTCACACAAACATTCTTCGCCTCGGTAAAAAATTTCATCGCTTCCCAGCCTCCTTCCCTGCCTACACCACTTTGCTTCATACCGCCAAACGGAGTCCGTAAATCGCGCAGCAACCAACAGTTAATCCAGATGATGCCACTCTTGAGTTGATGGGCCACCCGGTGCGCACGTTTCAAATTTTCTGTCCAGACCGTGGCGCTAAGTCCATAGGCAGTAGCGTTTGCAAAAGCAATCGCTTCATCTTCTGTATCAAAAGGCATGATTGTTACAACAGGCCCAAAAATTTCTTCTTGATTCGTTCTGCATTGCTGATCTAGTCCGGTTATGACGGTGGGCGATACAAAATAGCCATCTGCACATCGGCCAGCTAATTTTACTTGAACTCCTCCACATTCTACATGACCTCCCTCCTGTTTTGCTAAATCGATGTAGGACATCACTTTTTTCAAATGTCCTTCAGAGACAAGCGCGCCCAATCGCGTTTGCTCTTCCAATGGATCGCCAACGACCAACGTTTTTACACGACTTACAAATTCAGTTACAAATCGTTGATACAAACTGCGCTCCACCAAAATGCGTGAGCCACATAGACAGATTTCACCCTGATTTGAAAAAGAAGAATGAATAGAAGCTGAAACAGCTTCTTCAAAATCGCAATCGGCAAAAATGATATTTGGATTTTTCCCGCCAAGCTCCAACGAAAGTTTTTTGAACATCGGTGCGGCCGTGGCTGCAATGGTTTTGCCTGTGACCGTTCCTCCGGTAAACGAGATGACTGCAACGGTCGGATGTTCTACTATAGCCTGCCCCACTTTACTACCTAGTCCGTGAACAATGTTTAATACACCAGCTGGCAATCCTGCTTCTATGCACAATTCAGAAAAAAGAAAAGCAGTCATTGGCGTAAGCTCTGACGGCTTCGCCACTACCGTGCATCCTGCTGCTAGTGCTGGCGCTATTTTCCAAGTGAACAAATACAGCGGCAAATTCCAGGGAGAAATGCAACCTGCCACACCAATAGGTGTGCGAGTTGTGTAGTTGATTGCTTCGCCTTCCATCAAATGCGATTCGGACGAAACATGCATGGACGCAGTCGCATAAAAACGCATGTTGGCCGAAGCGCGTGGAATGTCTACAGCCTTTGCCAATTTTAGTGGTTTGCCCTGATCGATGCTTTCCGCCAAGGCCAACTTATCTACATCGCGATCAATGAAGTCAGCAATTTTCTGAAGTATGGCGGCTCGCTTCGCCAACGGCATAGCAGACCATCCCGCGAAAGCGGCTTGACCGGCTTGCACTGCCAAGACCACATCGCTGGCATCGGAATCAGGAAGCAGTGAATATACTTTTCCTTCAGCCGGGTTGTAATTCTCCAAATACATGCCCTTGTTTGGCGGCATCAATTGGCCATTGATGTAGTTTAAAATCTTTTGCATCACTTTTTTTTAATCTTAAAATAAACCAAAGGGAAGGCTAAACATCAAAGCGGAAACAGGACTAGCTTAAACCGACTACAAACTTCCTGTTCGGCCCCCATCCACAGGTAGATTTACTCCATTCACATAGCTTGCCGCAGGGCTCGCCAAAAACGCTACAACAGCGGCCACTTCATGGGGTTCAGAAATGCGGCCAGCAGGTACTTCATCAATCATCTTTTGCTTCGCTTCATCAACTGATTTTCCGGTCTTTGCTGCATTGTTAGTAATGATCGTTTCCAGGCGACCTGTCATGGTCGTTCCAGGTAATACGTTGTTCACCGTTATTGCAAAGGGTGCCAATTCAAGCGACAAGGTTTTTGACCAATTTGCAACCGCGCCACGTATGGTATTAGAAACCCCGAGCCCACGAATAGGAATCTTTACCGAGGTAGAAATGATATTAATAATCCGACCATACTTCTCCTTCTTCATGCCCGGCACCAATGCTTGCACTAAAATTTGCCCGCAAATTAAGTGTGACGAAAAAGCCTTCAAAAATTCTTCGGGTGCAGCATCTAAAGCAGTTCCGGCAGGAGGTCCGCCCGTGTTGTTGATTAAAATATGAGCGGTTCGGTCTTTGGCAAAATATTGTATCACTTGTTTTAGCTGGTCAGGCGATTCAAAATCAGCTACCAGGTAATCATGGGTTTGACTCTGCCCGGCCGGCAACTCCATCAAAACTGATTTCAACTTTTCCTCATTTCTGGCCACTAATGTGATGGAGGCCCCTAACAATGCTAACTCAATGGCAGAAGCCTTGCCAATCCCCTGGGTGCTGCCGCAAACAATGGCTCTTTTACCTTTTAAATCCAGTTCCATAATTTGATTTTCAGTAAATATAAAAGAAGGTTACCTTTAAAGTTCGTAAATCATTTCCAAATCAAAAAGCTATGGCTATTCGCAGACCTTTTAACTTGACAAAATGGATCGCTGAAAACCGTGACCTCTTAAAGCCACCCGTAGGCAACAAAAACTTATATGCCGATGCGGGCGATTATATCATCATGATTGTGGCTGGCCCCAATGCGCGGAAGGATTACCACTACAACGAAACCGAAGAATTGTACTATCAACTGGAGGGCAACATCACGGTGAGAATTCAGGAAGAAGGGAAGGCAGTGGACATCCCACTGAATGAAGGTGATATGTTTTTGCTGCCCGCACGTGTCCCTCATTCGCCTATACGGACACCTAACTCCATTGGGCTGGTGATTGAGTGCAAAAGAGAAACGACCGAAGACGATGGCCTGATGTGGTTTTGCGAAAAATGCAATCACAAGCTTCACGAATATAAATTTCATTTAGAAAATATAGAAAAGGATTTTATACCTCGCTTTCGCGACTTTTATGGATCGGTGGAATTGAGGACATGCAAAAATTGTGGAACGGTGATGGAAATAGACAAACGATTCGTGTAACTTTAATTCAATAAAAAATGAAGCTATGAGCGACTTACTGGTAAAAATAAAGACATCGCAGAGAAAAAAGTACTTGATTAAGGACAAAGAGATGGAGTTCGAGGAGCTAGAGAAAAAAATTCTTTTGGCTCAGGCACGCGAAGCCCTCGAAAGAACAACTCTTGGGGCTAAGGAAGCCGGGCTGGACAAATTGACTAACAAGGATATTAATAGAATCATAAGAGCCGCAAGAAAGAATGCATAAGGTAATTTTAGACACGAATGTCATCATTTCTAGTATCCTAAGTCGTAGCTATCCTTATCTAATTGTGTATAGATTAATATTGCAATCAAAAATCCAGAATTATTTTTCTAACGAAACTAGGCAGGAGCTTGAGGCCGTTTTAAGTTATCCCAAATTCTCAAAAATAAAAGGCTTTGAAAATGATTCAAAAGCTATTTTGAATGCACTAAGAAGATTATCCATTAGTCAAGAACCGAGCAGCCATATTGAATTATTAATAGATTCATCAGATAACAAATTTGTGGATATTGCTTTGTCGACATCGGCTGATTTCCTCATTACTGGAAACCTCAAACACTTTCCTTTTAGTAGAATAGAAAAAACCGAAATAATATCGCCAGAAAGATACTGGAATACGCACTGGAAATAATCTCCTATGAAGTTCGAAAACCCTCTTGCTTTCGCTAAAAAATTAGACAAACAAGACCCATTAAAATCATTTCGGAAACGGTTTCACCTTCCTAAAGTAAACGGAAAAACCGCCATTTATTTCACCGGCAATTCGTTGGGTCTACAACCAATTTCCACTAAAAAGTTCATCAACGAAGAGGTCTCGGATTGGGCAGCACTCGGTGTAGAGGGGCATGTACATGCAAAAAGACCTTGGTTGTATTACCACAAGTTTAGCAAGAAAACGCTGGCAAAGTTGGTTGGCGCAAAGCCAATAGAGGTGGTGGCCATGAATCAACTCACGGTCAATTTACACTTGATGATGGCTTCCTTTTACCGCCCAACAAAACAACGATTCAAAATTATCACCGAAGCAGGTGCTTTCTCTTCAGATCAATACGCGTTTGAATCACAATTGAAGTTTCATGGTTTGGATCCTGAAACAACCTTGATAGAACTAGCCCCAAGAAAAGGAGAATTCACATTGCGCACAGCCGACATCCTTCAAGCGATTGAAGAAAATAAAGAGCAAGTAGCGTTGGTTATTTTCGGAGCTGTACAGTATTACTCAGGCCAATTCTTTGAAATCAAAAAGATAACAAAAGCAGCGCACGATGCAGGTGCCTATGCTGGCTTCGATCTCGCGCATGCCATCGGAAATGTGCCGCTACACCTTCACAAAGATCAGGTAGATTTTGCTGTCTGGTGCAGTTACAAGTATTTGAACTCAGGGCCTGGTGGCGTGGCCGGAGCTTTCGTACATGGACGGCATGCCAATGATTCGTCTCTTCCACGGTTGGCTGGCTGGTGGGGACATCACGAGAAAGACCGGTTTCAAATGAAAAAGGGATTTATTCCCATGCCTGGTGCAGATGGATGGCAGCTCTCCAATTTTCCTGTCTTATCAGGTGCTGCACTGCTCGCATCGCTTCAGGTATTTGAAAAAGCAGGGATATACAATCTCAGAAAAAAAAGTGTTTTACTCACTGGCTACCTTGAGTTTTTGCTTAACCAAATCACTAACTTAAGAGAGTCCTTTAGCGTCATCACTCCTACTGACCCAATGCAACGAGGTTGTCAACTTTCCATTCTAATGCATCAAAATGGAAAATCTGTTTTTCAGAAATTAACAAGGGCAGGGATCATTGCCGATTGGCGAGAGCCGGGTGTCATTAGAGTTGCTCCAGTTCCTTTGTATAATCGGTTCGAAGATGTATTTGAGTTTGTAAAAATTTTTAAGGCCGCTCTTTAGGCGTCAGACCGCTTAGAGCGGTCAGACGCCTTGAAAAACATATGAATTTCCATCCCAACTCCATTTATCATGTTTACAACCGCGGCAATAACAAACAAAATATCTTTTTTTGAAAAGAGAAACTATGACTACTTTATTAAAAAAATTGAACTGGAATTGACTCCAATTTGCGATGTCCTTGCCTATTGTCTAATGCCAAATCATTTTCACCTGTTGATTTATGCTCCGGAAAAAACAATGGGACTTAACTTACTGACGAACCAAAGTCAACAATTCTTAGTACGGAAGTTCGGTACTATCCAGAGTTCCTATTGTCAGGCAATCAACAAACAAGAAAACAGAACTGGCTCCTTATTTCAGCAGAAAACGAAAGCGAAACTTCTAAACACTGATTGTTACATCCTTACCTGCTTTTATTACATTCATCAAAATGCTTTGAAAGCCAAACTTGTTAAAAAAATGGAAGAATGGACACATTCATCATTCAAAGATTATCTTGCAGAAACTTCCGCACTTTGCAAGATTTCAACAGCAAGAGAATTGATTCAAATTCCTTTAGGGAAAGAGGATTTCTATAAAGAGTCACACAAAATGATCGAGCCAGATTTAATAAAAAGTATCTTTCAGACGAATCATCTGTGCGTCTAGATTGATCTAACACTTAAAACAACTATGAAAAAAGAATTACACATTGCCATCACTGGTGCAGGATTAGTCGGATCCCTTCTTGCCATCTACCTTAAAAATAGAGGCTATCAAGTTTCTGTTTTTGAAAGACGAAACGACATGAGAAAGAATGCTGGCTACGAAGGGCGATCTATTAACCTGGCTCTAAGCAATCGGGGGATACGTGCCTTGGAAGAAGTAGGGCTAGCCGAAGAATTGAAAAAGGAAGCCATTCCGATGCACGGTCGTATGATCCACGATTTGCAGGGACACTTAAATTTTCAACCTTACGGAAAAGCGGGTCAATACATCAATTCCATTTCACGAAGTGGATTAAACAAAGTGCTCATGACCAAAGCGGAATCCCTTGGCGTTGAGTTTCATTTTGAACAACGAGTTACCGCAGTCGATTTTGAGAAAACAGAGCTTACGATTCAAAATTCAACATTCAACATTCAACATTCACCGTTTGATTTAATTATCGGTTCCGATGGGGCATTCTCGGCCGTTCGGCTCGCGATGCAGTTTACTGACCAATTCAATTTCTCTCAAAGCTATATTGAACATGGCTATAAAGAATTACATATTCCTACAGGAGTAGCGGGTTCTTTCCAAATGGAGAAAAATGCCTTGCACATCTGGCCACGCGAAAGCTATATGTTGATTGCGCTACCCAATCCGGATGGAAGTTTTACACTGACATTGTTCTTTCCCTTCACGGGAGAGACTTCATTTGAAACCCTTTCCACAAAAGAAAAGGTCACTGATTTTTTTAAGTCTGTTTTCCCAGACGCCTATGCTTTGATGCCACAACTACTGGAAGAGTTTTTTCAAAATCCCAGTTCCTCATTGGTAACGATGCGTTGCTATCCGTGGGTTCGAAATAAAACGCTCTTGATTGGCGATGCCGCTCACGCTATCGTCCCCTTCTACGGGCAGGGAATGAATGCCGGCTTTGAGGACTGTCGCGTTCTCAATCAACTCCTCGATCAATTTGCAGACGACTGGGATCAAGTTCTTCCCTCCTTCCAAGAAATACGAAAACCGAATGCAGATGCCATCGCAAAGTTAGCACTACATAATTTCGTTGAGATGCGTGACTTAGTCAATGATGCGGATTTTATTCTTCGCAAAAAGATCGAATCGAAGTTACACGAATTGTTTCCGGAAAAATGGATTCCGCTTTATTCGATGGTCACCTTTCACGAAAATATACCCTACTCTGTTGCTTATGAGACAGGCCAAAAGCAAAAGAGAATTATGGAAGGCGTATTGAAACAACTAGACATTGAAAAGAACTGGGAGAATCTAGATTTTAAAGAAATTGTGGAGAGGCTTTGAGGCCGCTCGCTCGTCAAGCATCGTCTCCGCCTCGGGACGATGCTAAACACGCTTGCCCAACTTTCTTGTAGCTGCCAAAGATAACTCCGCCTTGGGACGATGCCAACCGCTCAGCTAAACATCGACTGCAAAGTCAAGCATCGTCTCCGCCTCGGGACGATGCCAACCGCTCAGCTAGAATGTGAAGGTGCAGAAGTAAATTTGTTCTTCGCTCGTCAAGCATCGTCTCCGCCTCGGGACGATGCTAAACACGCTTGCCCAACTTTCTTGTAGCTGCCTAAGATAACTCCGCCTCGGGACGATGCCAACCGCTCAGCTAAACTTCGACTGCAAAGTCAAGCATCGTCTCCGCCTCGGGACGATGCCAACCACGCTTGCCCAACTTTCTTGTAGCTGCCAAAAATGATTTCTTATCTCCGGAACGTTACCCTATTTTTTAATACCAACATCGTTATAGTGGGTAATCTTTATTTTAGGATGCTCTAAATTTAGCTCGTAAAATGCCGCGCTAGAATGAAGATATTTCTCCGCTGAATCAGCCAATTCCCACTTTCCGGTAACTGGATTCGCATGGATGTATTCCAACTTTTGCAAAAGAAACTTGTCAGTATAGCATGGCTTGATATCAGAAGATACTTCAAATACGCGGTGTTTTTTGCCTCGTTTTCTTTCACTTGGTGTAACATGGCTCGCAAGTATTTGCAAAATGGCTTCGCTTTTCTCAGTTTCTAGCCTTCTAACGATCTCGTAGGCAAGAAACCTTTTGCCGTTGCCAAGGATTGTGTTGATGGTACTTTTATCTTCTGCAACATAGATGATCATGTGTAGGTGGTTGGGCATAATCACAAAGCCGCTTATCTGGTGATTCCTTTTAGTAAGAATATCAAACCACTTATATATCTCATCATACAAATCGGTGATCTTGAACAAATGCATCCATTCTAAGCATGTGAAGGTGCAGAAGTAAATTTGTTCCTTTTTTTTTGAGTAAGCTTGATTGCCATGACCAAAAATAGAAAATC
>VYMD01000016.1_pt1 | contig 106402 bp, 95 predicted proteins | sample 5115311 | NCBI WGS metagenome assembly VYMD01 (sample SAMN12291779, study PRJNA351875) | freshwater metagenome | isolation source: freshwater lake | place: USA: Michigan, Wintergreen Lake | collected 2013-08-08
GGGGCCGAAAAACATCAAAGAAACACCGACTCAATTTTTTTTGGATGAAATATCTTGACCAAATAAATTTATCGCCAAATTGATTTTTAAAAACAGAGTTATTAGAGGTTCCCTAAACACTATATTCGTAAAACAGACCAGAAAAGAATGCAAGCAACCGACAAGAATCTATTGGAATTCATTACCCGCCTGGCCTACAACATAGATGGCTTATCGGGTGAACTGAAACTCTACTTTAGTCAGTTCCTGACTGCTCATTTTTCTAAAGTACTTTCTAAAGACCAGATTGAAGACGTTGAAAACAGGAAGGCATCCAGGCAACTCATAGATGAAGACAGGGCAGTAGCTGCCTCGTCTTTTTCCAAGGGAAACAAAATATGGTGTATCGCTGCTCTACAACTCTTGCAAAAGCAGGCTGAAAGAGTGGATGACCGGATAGTGTCTCGAAAGATCAGCAAACTAGGTAATGAGCTTATTTCAGTTTTTGGATTGCGGGGCGATGAATTGCAGATTGATGAAGAGCAGCAGAGAATTGAACGGGAAATCCACCAATTCCAAAACCGCACGGTCATTAAAATCCCCACTAAAATTTGGCCACTTGCACTGGACTATGCTATCCGGTTTGCATTTCTATTTGGCTTTACCTATCGGGGAATAGACAAGGGCTACCTCGCTCTTTACAATATTTTGATTATTCCGCTTTTTACCATTGCCCTGACCTATATCATCGGTAAACGGCATAAAAAGGCAAACTTAAAATTACTCAATGCCTACGGAGGTGCTTCGATCTACAAAATCGACTATCAGGTTTCCATAAAGCAATATACCTGGCTCGCCTTCTTTTTAGGCACCAGTATTTTTATCAGCTATCTATTGCCCGATCGGTTGCATGTGCTTGCGCTTTTTGGTTTGACGTTTTACTATTTCCTCTACCTGCGCTTTTTTAGGGTCGGACGGTTGGGAGAAAATGAACTCGTGCGGCAACTGGAACATAAACAAATTGACACCACCACACTCAGCGTTGATGAAAATGATGAGGTGATTGTGGCGCTCGAAACAAAACTCAATTCATCAACCAGTCGGCTGGAAGCCTATGTGCTAGAGAGTGCATTGTTTGGTGCACTTACCTTCAGCGGCTTTTTACAAATCGTGGCCACGGATTTAGTTTCGTTTAAAGATTTGGAGAATTTTGCTTCGTATGTTTTCTCGACTGCGCAGGCATTTATTCATTTCGATTGGCCTCAATTCGATGCAGGCGTTGCAGGACTCAGTGATAAGAAAAGTTTGTTTTGCCTGGTTTCCGCCCAAAGCTTGATCTGTTCGATTTTCTTCCTTGCGGTTATTGCTTCCCGCCTTCGATTCAGCGATATCGCAGATAAAGTGCGGACAGCCCTGAACTTAGCCAAAGCCTACAACGCCAAAGAAGAAGTGCTGCATGATGAATTGGCGATCACGGGAAAGACCACCAAGCGATTGGAAGCGCTAACGGCAAAAGTAAATGAACAATTGCGTCAGGCTACTGTGGTTTTGGAGGAAATCAACCCGGTGATGCAGTACATGGAGTATTTCCGCAATGCAGGCATATTGGTTTTCTTAATCATTCTCATTAGCAGCAGTTTGTTTATTACGGGTGTTTTAGGCTGGACTTTCGTAGTACTTACCATTGCCACGTATTTCTATTTCAACCGCGCGCGAATCACTATTCAGCTCAAATCATTTTTTCTCAGTTTTCGAATAGCCTTTGTAAAACGAGGATATTGGCTATTGGCAGCAGCTTTTGTGCCACAAGTACTTGCCTTTGTCTTTCGCGTTTTTTTTCATGTAAGAGAAACAGCATGGTTATTGGCACTCAGCTATTTTTTGATTGGTCTTTATTTATTTGCATGGCTCATTCTCGCTGCACATGTAGACGAACAATTTGGAGAAATTGAAATAAATACGGGTGAATTGAAAAGGCTCAGCAGATGGAATTTTGTAAAAAATATGCTAGCGGCACTGATTTTTGTGGGTTCGGTTGGCGTGAGTTTTAAGCAGCTTCATCTTGCAGGGGCCAATTTGATGATGACCATTAGCCTTTGTGCTATTTCGATGCTTATGTATTTCATTGGCTATTATCTCACTAAAGTAAAGTGGATAGGAATAGTATGCGGAATGTTTATGTCAGTATCCTGCATTGGAGCTTTATTTAAGGTTCTTCATTTTACAGGTGCAAACGAGATGTTATTTATTAGTACTTCTGCATCCTTGTTTTTAACACCAATTGTCGTTTGGAAGCGTAGAACGTTCCACGTTTTAATGATTCGGTTTTGCATTGTTACAATTTTCATAAATGTCTACTACTCTACTGTTTTTAATGGGACAAGAATTCTTGTAGCATTGGCCTATGATCATGGATCAATTTATTTGAAAGACCAACTCGAAATAATCGAAGCCAATCAATCTGATGTTTTTCTCAAGGGCGGAGCAAAAGCAGTCGAACTAGGCATTAGTGAAAGTGATAAGTATATAAATCAATACGAGACTAGTCTTGGGGTTACCCAAGTTTATCAAGAATTAATACAAGAATATGAGGATTTTGCTTTTGCAGTGTTAGATCACGATACAACGGATCCCAAAAAGGATTCAGCTCTTTTACCACTTGCGCTCTCAATAGCTCGCCAACAGTACAAAATAATTAAGATTTTTCGCTTTGCGGAATATTCAGAAAATATCGTTTTGCCCAAAGTACTAATCGCATTAGGTAAACGTGAAGAGGCTATTTATTCGTTGAAAGAAGTTATTTCTTATCTTAAGGATGGCGAAGAGAAGAAGCAATTGGAAGAAAAGTTAGCAATTCTAAAAAAAGAAACCCCCTAACTTTTGTAGTACCTTAGCATCGTTAACTAATTATATGAACACCAAGAAAATTGCTATCATAGGCGGAGGAAATCTGGGCACTGCCATTGCCGAGGGATTATTGAAAAGTGGCTTTGCCAAGCCTGCGCAAATTACCATTACGCGCAGAACATTGTCTCGTCTGGAAGAACTAAAGGCAAAGGGCGTGACCGTCACAAGTGATAATGCATTGGCCATCCGCGAAAGCGAAGTAATTATTGTCGCCTTAAAACCGTTCAATGTCAAAGAAGTTCTCACTGAATTGAAAAATTCATTCGATCCGAACAAGCATATTGTGATCAGCGTGGTAACGGGAATTTTCCTAACAGACTTGTCAAGTATTTTTGATAAATCTATTCCTATTTTTCGAGCCATGCCCAACACGGCCATTGCCATTCAAGAATCAGTAACGTGTTTGTGTTCGCAAGGTGCATCGGTAGAACAATCAAGTTACGTGAAAGAATTGTTTGATCAATTGGGTATCACCATTCCGATTGACGAAAAATTGATGGATGCCGCTACTGTTCTTGGTGCTTGTGGGATTGCGTATGCTCTTCGTTTTATTCGGGCGGCTACACAAGGCGGCATTGAAATTGGCTTTGATGCAAAGACGGCTAGTTTAATTGCCGCCCAAACCGTAAAGGGTGCAGCCGAACTTTTGTTAAAAGGAAATCGTCATCCCGAAGAAGAGATTGATAAAGTAACAACTCCTAAGGGCTGCACAATTGTCGGACTCAACGAAATGGAACATAGAGGATTCAGCTCTTCGTTAATCAGGGGAATTGGGGCTTCGTTTAATAAGATTGTTTCTTAAGAAAGCTACCATGCCTTCTTGCCCACTTCGCATTGCTACATCCTACACTTAATACTTCGAGGCAGCTTATACTAATTTAAAATGTTGAAAATTGAGTAACTTTGAGCGATTTTAATCGCGGCAAAGTTTATCTCATCGTTGTTTTTATAAACATTGGTATATGACAGAAATAAAAATTGCAAATAAGAAATACGTTTTGGTTCCCAAGGAGAATTACCAGGCGTTACAGAAGAAGGCAGCACTTAAATCAAAAAGTGATTCGACTTTTACCATTGAACAAGCAAGGGCGCATACCAAGGCGCTCATTCACAAATGGTCAAAAGAAAAATAGTGATTCATCGATCCGTTGCAGAATCGATTGCCAAAATTGCGTGGTTTATTGAATCGAAGGGCTTATTAGCAACTGCCGAAAGGTATTCGGAAGATATCTATAATTTTTTTGAACTATTGACCGATCGTAAAAAATCATATCCGTTCTGTAGAGATAGCAAACGAGCTCTTCTGGGGTATAAGTGTGTGTCTTACAAAAGAAAGTATACTGTTGTTTTTATACAGACCGATAGTGAAATCATTGTTTGTGAATTTGTTCCTTCCAAATTGATCCATTGGTGATTGTACCCGACACCACGAATGCCATTAGTCAGCCTATTCACCATCAATCAAAAAAAATAGAACTCCGTTGAATTAACTCTTCCGTTTACAGCAAAATAGATAATGAGCATTTTTACCACACGCAGCCGAATCATCGTTACTTGTAAAAAGCGCATCGCGCCTTACCTCGAACAGGAAGTAAGAGATCTTGGGTTTGAAATTGAACGCAGATTTGTGACGGGTGTTGAATTGAAAGGAACGGTTAACGACTGTATCCGATTAAATCTAAACCTGCGGTGCGCCAGTCAGGTATTGTATTCACTGAAAGAATTTACAGCCAATAGTCCTGAGGAGGTGTATAACAAATTGCTCCATTACCCTTGGGAAACCATTCTTTCTCCCGAGGGATATTTTTCGGTGACTAACAATTCCAACCATTTTACGGTCAACAGTGAAATGTTTGTGAATGTGAAAGTCAAAGATGCGATTGTCGATCGGATGAGAAGGGAAGTATTGAAGAGACCTGATTCAGGATCTGTTTTAGATGGAGCGGTGATCAATTTGTATTGGAACGACCAGCAGGCAGAAGTATTTTTAGATACCTCCGGTGAGACATTGGCAAAACACGGGTACCGCAAAATCCCAGGACAAGCACCGATGCTCGAAGCGTTGGCCGTTGCAACGATCATGGCAACCAAGTGGGATCGTAAATCACCTTTTGTCAACCCGATGTGCGGATCGTCCACGGTAGCCATCGAAGCGGTTTTATTAGCAACAAACAGAAGGCCGGGTTTACTTCGCGAGAATTACTCTTTCATGCACGTGTTAGGATACGATGCAACTGTCTATCAAGCTGAACTTCAAAAGTTGAAGGAACAAGTTGTTGATGTACCCGGTTTAAAAGTGATTGCCTCAGACATCAGTCAAGATGCAATTGAGATTTCCAAAGTAAACGCGGAGCTCGCTGGTGTAGATCAGTTTATGGAATTCAAAGTGTGTGATTTTGAGTCAACGCCAATCCCACAACCACCAGGAGTTATCTATTTCAATCCCGAGTATGGTGAACGATTAGGAGAAGTAAGTGAATTGGAAGCTACCTATGCCCGCATGGGCGATTTCTTGAAAAAGCAATGCCAGGGTTATCTCGGATATATTTTCACCGGCAACTTAGATCTCGCCAAAAGGATCGGATTAAAAGCGAGCCGCAGGATTGAATTTTATACGGCACAGATAGATTGTCGTTTGTTAGAATTTGAAATGTACGGTGGAACCAGACGCGTTGAAAAGGAGAAGGAAGATTAGCTATACCGAAGTTCATTACTTTACGCCTAGGAGCCGAAACGGCAAAAGCAGAATGGAACTTATCAATTTAAAAATTAACTCTAACGAAAATCCAACAATACGAAACGGCAGCAATAGGAGCCAAAGAAGAGGCAATAAGAAGATGAGCATCAATGCCAAAGGCCAGCAAAGTGTGAACAGGATGCACCAGAGCAGAATAGCAAGTATCGTCTTCATGGGTTTTTTCTGTTTGGTTAACAAATCACTTGCCAATAACTAAAAGTCATAAAAAAATGCGGAGGAAGCAGTTCCGTTTCTTTCAGTATCCACGGGTGAACATTTTTTTTATCGAAAGTGTACATTCTCGAACATTCTGAAAATGCTTTCCTTTGAACAATAAATTTTTGTTATGAATCAAACCATCCGATGGGGCATATTGGGTTGTGGCAAGATTGCCAGGAAATTTGCCAGCGACTTGCAGTGGGTCAGCGATGCGAAGTTGGTCGCGATAGGCGCGCGCGAACAAAGCACAGCTGATGCTTTTGCCGAAGATTTTCCGGTCGAATACAAACACAATAGTTACAAAGCATTGGCAGAAAATCCCGAAGTGGATGTGATTTACATTGCAACACCGCATGCGTTGCATTATGAACACGTGATGTTATGTCTTCAGCATAAAAAGGCTGTTTTGGTAGAGAAGGCGTTTGCCATTAATTACAGTCAAGCAAAACACATGATTGACTTTGCGATAAGCCAGCAAACTTTTTTAATGGAAGCATTCTGGACTCGTTTTCTTCCACACTACCTAAAGGTGAAAGAAATGATTGCAGAGGGAAGAATCGGAACGATTCGGTATATCAATGCCGAGTTTGGATTTAAGCCAACGCCACCTGTTTCACAACGAATTTATGATCCTGCATTGGGCGGAGGATCTTTGCTTGATGTGGGTGTTTATCCCGTCTTTTTAGCATTAGACCTACTCGGCAAGCCTGACTTTATTCAGGCTTCGATGGTACCAGCTCCTTCGGGAGTAGACGAGCAGTGTTCGATTCAGTTCAAATACAACAATGGAGCCATAGCAAACCTCTTTTCGTCCTTTGCTACCAATCTTGCTACAGGCGCAGATATTGCCGGAGATCAAGGTCGGTTACGACTGACGCATAGGTTTCATGGACCTACCACCGAACTAGAGTTCTATCCTGGTGTTGTTGATTCAAAACAGACAATAGCATTTGAAAAAGCTAGAGGCAACGGCTACGAATACGAAGCACAACATGTTAATAATTGCATAAAAAGAGGGCTCGTTGAGAGCCCTTTGCGTACTCATAAAGACACGTTGTTACTTACTCAGACCCTCGATCAAATTCGAAGCATTGTAGGTATTCGTTATCCAGCAGACTAATTGCCGTCCCCCTCTTCTTCTCCTTCTGATTCTTTCAAATCATCAGACATCTTGTCTTTTGTTACAAGCTGGCCGTTGGCATCAAAAACCGAGACAGTTCGCGAACCACCGCCTCTGGAAAATACACGATAATAGGTTTCACCTTTCTTTGTTTTGATTTCTTCGCCACCCATTACTTTTTGCCCTTGTGCTTTTGCTTCAGCTGCTGATTTAATAGCAACAGGCAGTTGCTCAGCTTTCATGTATTTGGATGAACTCATAGCAGTACCATCTTCCTGGAAACGAGCGCGACCACGCATGCCATCTTGTGTGTAAACAGCCACATATCTTACAATGGTTTTCTTGCCCTTAGCCGCGTGCTTTTCCCAGCGAGTGGCCGTTGCTCCGGTTGCAGCGAAGGCACTCTTGACCGATTCCGGCACCTGGCTGGCATCTACCGTCTGTCCACTCACTTTACCCTCTCGGGCTTGCGCCCCTCTGCGTCTAACCTGGGCATCGGTTGTAAAAGCCACTAACAGAATTAACGCACAACTAATAATTGTTTTCATAACGTAATTGTTTTAGTTCGATTAGAGGTGAAAGGTACCAATAGGTTTAATGCTGAAAACCTTTTTTGTGTTACCTATCGTTTAAATCCTAACCAATGGTATGAAACGTGATCGAGCAACAATTTTTAAATAGCACCATTAAGTTCTTTGAGTATTACAAAAAGCTGGGCGAAGGTGCGATGGATCAGCTTTCCGATGAAGACCTAAACAGCAAGCCCAATGAATCAAGTAACAGTATTGCGCAAATCGTTCACCACTTGAGTGGCAACATGCTGTCCAGGTGGACCGATTTTATGGTAAGTGACGGTGAAAAAGAATGGCGAAATCGCGAGGCTGAATTTGACGAAGGATACCCAAGTAAGCCAGCACTGATGGAAGCATGGGAAAAAGGTTGGCGATGTTTATTCGATGCTCTCAGCTCTCTAGGACCAGATGACTTGTTGAAGGTTATTTACATCCGAAATGAAGGCCATACCGTTCTCGAAGCAATCCAGCGGCAGTTGGCGCATTATCCACATCATGTAGGTCAAATTCTTTACCAGGCAAAAGCCATTAAATCAGCAGATTTTAAATCGTTGTCGATTCCCAAGGGTCAATCACAAGCATTCAATTGGGAAAAGTTCGGCCAAACCAGGGAAAGAAAGCATCCCTAAAGGTGAGCTGATTTGGAAATTTAGTATTCAGGCTTAAATTTGCAATCCCAAAGCGTAAAAGTGAGGGAAAATCAACCTTCGCATTTGCTAGGGTTGATAAAAGCGGGAGTAGCTCAGTTGGTAGAGCACGACCTTGCCAAGGTCGGGGTCGCGAGTTCGAGTCTCGTTTCCCGCTCAAAAATTGGTTGATCGTTATTCGATGATGGTTAATCGCTAAAAAAGTGTGGGAAGACTCACACTTTTTTAGTTTAGTTCGAGTATCCAGCAACGATTAACGAACAACGAAAGAAAACCCTGCCCGGGTGGTGGAATTGGTAGACACGCAGGACTTAAAATCCTGTGGATAGTAATATCTGTACGGGTTCAAGTCCCGTCCTGGGTACTCATGTAACAATTAAAGCACTGACAATCAGTGCTTTTTTGATTTCTAGGTGGCAAAAAAGATGGCAAAAATTTCTATTATCTCTTAGCTCCCTCCATACCCGTTGCTGAAAGGTGTTGTTTGGGGTAATAGGTTTTTCGCAAGTGGGTTCTCTCAAAAACAAACCAATGTGACGATTGTAATTAAGTTTTTTTATTTTTGGTTATAGGCATATAGACACCATGAAAGCACTTGCAAAATCATTACTTTTTTTCGCGCTTGTTTCGCTGTTTGTTCTTTAATCCTGTGAGCGCAGGGAACCTTATGTCAAGATATTATCTCACCCTTTGGAGAGAGGTAATCTTTTTGAGTGTCACTTTATGGCTTTTCCCGGTCTTAATCCCGATGACTACATAATTGATGGAGAGTTAACCGGCTACCATTCCGGCACTAAATATTTTGTCGCCAATTACAAAAAAGGTGTTTTAGATGGAGCCTTTACTGAATTCTATCGCGATGGCCAGCTTTACTCTAATGTAAACTTTTCTAATGGTGTCAAGAGCGGTGCATATAATAAGTCGTTATATATAAACGAACGATACATCAAGACCGACAACAAGCCGTTTGGTGGTGAAGTGGTTCGAGACAACCGATATATCACTGGTAACTACAAAGACAATAAGATGTCTGGAGAATGGAAGATTCTAAATAATGATAGTTCTACTTTGGCTGCTTTCCAATTCGAAGATGGATACAATGTGTCTCTTTTGGGGAAATGGTTGTCAGACAAAGGGGTAACTTTTGAACTTCTAAATGATGGCACATACAATTTCAAAGAGGAGAATGGAAACTCTGGCAGTGGTCGCTATGAGTTCAACGATGATCTGGTTTTGTCTTTTCTTACAAATTCAAGAAGCTATTATATGATTACCGCCTATAATTCCAGCAAGGTCAGTATGACAGGTGCAAGGATTAGTGATGATTTTGCACCTCAACCTGATCCTAATGTATACACCTGGACGCGAATTTCAAACTAGAGGAACGTCCACGAATAAAGTACCTGATAGTTGCATTATAATGAAAATCAAAGGCGTGGCAATTCTCGGCATTGCCAGACCGTGCCCTTACTCGTAATTCGTTAAAAACTCCTTTAATCAAAATACTTAAACTCATCAACCAACAACCGATGAATTTCTTCCTTTACTTTTTTGGTTAGAATTGAAATCTCATCGAATTTTTCTAAAAGGTCTGCAATTCCTCCATTCTCTGCATACTTCCTAATCTGAATTAAGCCAGAATGCGGGGTAAGAAAGTCTGGGTAGCCAAAATATTTAAAATAGGGTTCGTTTTGCAAACCAATGTTTTTAAGCCATTGACCCTTGCAATATTTCGTATTCCAAAACTTGTATAGCTCTTTTACCTTATCTACCAACTGCTTGGCGGTATCTGGCTTGTCGGTAATTTCTTTATCAAGGGTCTTGCTCCAAAAACTTTCAGGATTAGTCGGGCATAGAGGATTGTCTACAAAAACCTCAGGCGCACCTTTTACTGGATTGTCAATTTCGAACTTGGTAACCACACAACGGTTTTCGCCTAACACAAAAGCAAAACAAAGTGAATACCAATATTTTTCCAGTTCTGGTTTAATAGCTGGCGCCCAAATGTCGTATTGATTTGCCCATAGTGGGTAATTGCCGTTTAATACTTTTGTAATACAGAACCATGTAAAAGTAGATTTAGCAGACTGTAGATCGTAGCCACAATATCCTCTGTTGTCAGGCGACCCAGAAAATGATTTTGATTTATTCATTCCTTTGATGTCGTTATCTAAACGAAACCAGACTCTGTCAGGAATTGAGGTAAATCGCTTACAGGGTTCTTGATGAAGCCTCAATGGAGAATTATCATCCATAAAGCCTATGAAGATCCCGTCAACAAAACCATGAGGTGATTTTATTCTTTCATGCCTATCATCCTTAAGAGGGAAGCCACTAACAATCTTTTGCTTTTGTTCTTCTTTCGAAAGATTTCTATATAGGTTGACCCTTGGTTGCTTGACTAATTTATCTTCCCGTAAAATATCAGGAAGAGTTTCTCTAATATCTCCTCGTGAATTATCCAACTTTATCGTCTTTGCTCTCTTTAGCATTTTGTTAAGGAGATCGTCAAGCACTTCATCTGTCTGTGTCCAAACTATTCTGTCCAAATCAGCATGAGTGAAATGCGTAAGGTCATGTACCTTAACGGTATTTGGTTTTGCTTTTTCATTGTGCTCGTAGTTCCAAATGGTAAATGCTAGAGGCCAACGGCCATCAATTTTAAAGAACTCGTTGCTTGTTGTAAGAAATCCACTGTGGAAACGAAAGTATTTATCCCACACTTCTCTAAATTCAACATACGAGGGGCGGGGAATCAACCAAGAAGTAGGTGTAAAGATCAACACTACAGGATGTAAGCCTTCCTTCTCTTGCTCCTTAGCTATGTTCAAGATTTGACCTAAGAAGGCGAGGTATCTTTCTTTACCTGCGTCTTCACCAGTTAATTCATAAATCGATGGATGTATTTCGTAGGCTGCTTCTGTCTTTTCTCTTTCTTTAGCATTCTCGTCAGTGTTTTTGTAGGGTGGATTTAACAAGAATGCAATAGGTTTGTCGAGCTTCACATTCTTAAGGTTTAATTCCTTTTTCAATTCACTCAAATAATCCGCTCCTGATCGATCAAGCAAATTCAATCCTTTGTTTTCTGATGTCTTTGGAATAATTGTAAATCCCGTTTCGATGTGAAAAGGATCAACCTTCATACGTCTTTCGATGGTGCGTAACAAATCAGGTTGTAACTCAGAAACTATTTTGTGTTTCAGTTTTCCGCGCCAACTGGATACCAAGTTACCTGAACCGCCCGCAGGGTCGAACACAATATAGTTTTCGTTGATGTTGCCAGGGAAATGGTATTTAGCGTACCATAAAGCAAACTTGCTCAAGTTGCTATCGGTAAAAAAAATGCCGTGCTGCTTTACATACTCAGGATCGATCTTAGCCATTACCTCGTCAAAACGACTGAAGTAATGATCCACTGTAAGCCCTGACCCTTCGTTCGTAAAAATGTATTTGGTATTGATAAACCGCACCAAATCATTCACCTTATGAGGATGAAGATTAATAGGGTCGCTAAATTTGTTTCCATTGAAACCGATCACCCGTATTTCATCACCAGCTTCATTTACAGATGCTTTAGAAGTAATGTCCCAATAAGCAATCATAGTGTAGAAAGCATGAACTGCGTCAATGGGGTTTTCGAAATAGCTTTTTAACTGCTCGATCTCATTAATAAAATTATGCTGATTGATCTGGATTCTGTCTGAATCAAGGTTGTTGAGAATTTTTAAGACGGCATAGGATTCTGTTGTCAGGTTTTTAGCATCAATAAAAATATCTCCATCTAAGTCGCGAGGGCTTAGCCAATAAATAGCTGCATCCTTAATCGCCTTTTTATTGGCAACACTTGTTATTCGTGCATTTTCTTTTCCGATCGCATTGGGTGCTTTGGTCGCATCCGCAGTCTTGGATTGAATGACTGCATATTCTGGCAGCGTGCCCAGTTTCCAAATGGCTACAAATTTATGCGCTAATACGATTACAGTATTATAAGCTAAGCCATACTTTTTTTGGTAGTGCAAAGCCTGATAGAAACCGTCCAGCCACTGAGATTCAGACGACTTGCATTCTACTAATAATTTGCCTTCGACATATACGTCAGCACCATGCGCGTCCGATTCGGATTTTAGCTTGTCTTTAAATAGCTTTTTGAATAAGGGAAATAGGTCAGCCCGTTTCGCATCTTCGTTACTATCAGAACGGATGTATTCGGTAAATTTTTGAAGTTCTTCCCCTGTTGAGTTTTTTGCCATAATGCCTAAACTACCTCAATTATAAGGCTTTATTTTGGTTAACTCAATCCAGGCGCGTTAGGCTTGGCTTTTGTCATATTGCAGATACTCAATTCTTCTGTTGCTATGATTCTTATATTCTGATGGCAGCAGAAAGAACAACCTTTCTTGCAAACCTTGGGTTTCATTGATATATGCTTTTCTACCTCCATGTAAATGGAAGCCGTTCTACTTAGAATGTTCTCCCATATAGAAACTGTTTTACCGTAGGATACGGTTACTTGTAAGCTAACTCTCTTCTGCCAGCCACAGGAATATGAACTTTCCCTTTCACAAGCTCCAATTCATAGCCATGAGCTCTCGCAATTTTCAGAAAGGAAGTCAATTTAATATCGGTAGTCTTGCCAGATCGTAAATTTTGAATGGCATTCGGATGGAGGCCGGCCTCCTTTGCTAGAACGCGCACAGATTTCTCGTCATCTTCTGACATACTCGCAAGCAGTTCTTGCAGCGCAAACTCTTGATACTCTTTCTCGAAAGCTGCCCTGAATTTGGCATCCTGCATTTCTCTTTCGAATGTGCTGAGTTGTTTACTTTTCTTTTTCATAGTAGGTTCCTTCTTTTATTCTTTGCCTGTACAAATTCATACTGTTTACCGCCCGGTCTTTTTCCCCTTGTGGCAGCTTATCCTGTTTCTTCCAGAAGGCATTGGTAATAATGACTTTTTTTCCTTCCACAAAGAAACTTAGAAAACGATGGGGTTGTGGTTTAAAAGCATAAATCTTGTCTCCTTCATTTCTAAACTTGGTCTGGTCACTGATTTTCCCGATGTCACCCATCAATTTGAACAACTTAAGCACTTTTATCCGATCGCTTGTATCAAGTTCCTGATAATAATGCAATGCCTGGCTTTCCCCACTTGGAGAGTAGTACCATTCTATCGTAAACTCTTGTCCAATATAGGCAACATACTCTTTAGGCATAAACGAATGTAACACTGCAATGTTACATAATAATAAGGATTTTGCAAGGATAACTACGTACGATTTCGACCAAACCACCTTTAGCTGGAGATTAGAAACCAAGGATTTGTTGGAGTAGCATGCTGCAACCAAATTTTAAAGTCAAAGGAAGCCAAAAACGAAGATCTTGTTAAGTTCGAGCGGCTTATTTAGCTTTGATTGAAAAATAGAAGGTATGAAGAAGAATTTTTTGATCCAGGGTACAATTCAGGGGCACGCCCGTAGCGTGTGGATTAGAGATTCGGTCATAGGAAGCCGTTATCAGTTACCCGTTGATGAATACGCGAAACGGTACAAGGAGAAGTTCGGCCTTGCGGCAACGCTCTTTGAATGGGCATATATAGGCAGCGGCCCGAATTTTCTGTCGTGGGCTTGGGGAGTCGAATTAGTGGGGAGTAATATCACCGAAGCGCAGTCGGGTTATATCCACGACAAGATTATCGGTGAAGTTGAACATGGTCGGGATTTTGAACTCACATTGGAGCTGTGATCTGGTCAACGAGACTGGGGCAAGAAAGCTTATAACTAATTTTGCCATTATTTTTGCCACTACTATTTTGTTAAACATCTTAAAATCAATTGGTTAAAAAAAATACTATAGTACTCCCGTCCTGGGTACAGTTAAATTTAAAAAGGCGTCCCGTGCGTCTTTTTTACTAAAAAGCCGGCAATTGGTTTGACATGCCGCGCCAGATTCACCGCCACATTAGAAGCCCACTCGCTGCCAAACAAATTTTGGATTTGGCGCCCAGCCCAAAGTCTGTTGGCGAAAAGAGAATTCCATTTATCGGTATAGTTTTTTTCAAGCTGCTCTCTGGAAATTTCATTATTACTAAAGGCGCTTACTAACTCGCTCACAATTTTTGCAGAGTGAATAGCCAATGCCATACCATTGCCACACAATGGCGTGATCATGCCAGCCGCATCTCCACTCATTAAAATATGATTTTCTACTGGGCTTTTCGTTTCGAATGATATTTCATTGATCACCTCGGGCTTGTCAAAAAGAAACTCAGCGCTTGTGAAAATTGATTTCAAAAAAGGATTTTTGTAAAGCACCTCTTCTTCCATCATTTTGATGGTTCCAAATTTTCTTACATTGTCGCGGTGGGTAAGATAGCAAAGACAACTTTTGCCATCTTCAATGTTGCTGATTCCGCAGTAACCGTCCTTAAAATTGTGTAGTGCAATTAAGGCATCGGGATGTTGCGTGCGAACGTGGTATTTAACGCCCACATAGGGAGAACGCTTCTGGATGAAACTGCGCTTAAGTGAAACGTCCAATTTTGATCTTTTGCCAAACGAGCCAATAAACACGTCTGCCTCCAACAAGTGATCTTTTGTTTTTACTTCGAATTTTTCTTTTGAGTAGGTTACACTGTCTACTTCCGTATTCAAATGAAAAACAACGCCACGTTTTTTGGCTTTCTCGTATAGAAACTGATCAAACATAAATCGGCTGATGCCGAAGCCACCCAAATCTAGTTCCAAAGAAGCAGATCGTCCATTAACAGAAGTAAGTTGGAGCCGACTAATAGCTGGCGGATTGAATTCTTCAGGAAACAATTGCAGGGATTTAAGAAAGGGGATTGTTTCGTTGGAAATATACTCTCCACAAACCCTATGAAAAGGGTATTCCTTTCGCTCTATCAGAACAACAGGCACCTGCAGCTGCGCCAGATAATTTGCAGCTACCAGGCCAGCAAGTCCTCCGCCAATAATGACTACTTTTTTCAATTTTGTTGAATCTTTTTTGTCGCCTTCTTCTTTTAATCAAAATACCGTTAAACAAAATGAAATTCTAGCAATCATTTGAAAAACGGGTTACGATTGCGCAAACTTAATGATTCATTAGTCGTTAACAAGTTGGCTATGCTTGCAGTAGGAAACAATAACTCTATTCCAGTTTTAATGGTAGGCAACAATCCCATTGAATTGAGCAATATTCTGGACCGACTGAAACAACTAAAGGAGAAAGAGTTTATTACAAAAATCGCATTTGATGTCAAGAGCAGCTTACAGTGCCTTGCCACGTTTACACCTCGCTACATTGTTATTGACGATAATATTGGGAAGGAAGAATTAGCTCGCTCTGTCAATTCATTCTCGCGCAGAAGAGCTACAAAGGATATTCCTATTACAATTCTAAAAAACTCGAATTACGAAGACACCATCTGCGAGGGCACCTTCAATTATTTGTTGAAGGCAAATCTTACCGGTGAACTTTTGTATCGTGCTCTTAATAATTCGGAAACCTATTCAAAGGCACAAATCTTTTTGCAGCAAGCCTATCAACGGAGAAAAGGAAAACTGAAACAGCTATTGACCAGTCGTTTCTAAATCTGGCTTTCGAGCACAAAAACCTTTTTAATTTTTTCGCCATTTCGTAACACTTCAACGCGTATTTTTTTTCCGGGTTTAGAATTCAAAAAATCGTTGACATTATTCAGCTCATAGTCAATCACTGCAACGCCATTGATGCTGACAATTTCATCGCCTCTAAGCAACCCTGCTCTTTGCGCATTGGTGTTTTCACGCACATCTGAAATTTCGTAGGTCTGCAGTCGAACACCGGTGGCTCGTATGGTCAAGCCGCTGAGGTTGTAGTAGTATTTCTTTTTGAAAGAACTATTCTTTTTCAAATACAACTTTTCATTCGGGAAATCGAAAATAACAGTAAAACGACTCAACATTTCTCCACCAATCGAGCCGTTTCTAAAGGTAAACCTTCCTTTTCGCAACGAGTCGCTGTAGGCATAGTCGTCCGGAAAATGAGTGATGAGGTCAGTCGTTTTATTTTTTCCTAACGTGAAGGACCGAATTCGTGCAATCTTGCCTCTCAAGACTCCTCCAATCCCTCTTCCCAAGATAGCATCAATGTTTTTCGTTGGCACTACAATGCCCGGATCAGATAATGTTTCTAAAAGTAGCCCATGGCTTGCCCCAGAATCCACCAAAAACTTTCCGTTGATGGTAGTAGTATCATTGATTTGTATTTTTGCCTGCACAAAAGGTTTGGTATCCTCAACGGTAATTGGAATTACATCATATTTTTTTCGGGGATGAAATCCACCTGGGAGCATTAAAGTAAGTCGCTTGTTCGAGTAGTCGACTTTTACAACAAACCGACTGAACAGTTCATAGCCCAGTATCCCATGCACTTCGGTGCCCATCGAATTCTTCAACTCCAGATAGTCTTCATCTAACACCAGCAGTGAGTGACCTTCCCCATGTATGCCAGGCATGTCCAACGTTACGTTGCTGGTGATGTAGGCATCTACTAATTTCTGGCCCCCCGGACCTGACAGCGTATACTTGCGCGAGTACGAGAGATTGAGAATATCGCTGTATACCTTTTCGGTAAGAATAGCTGTTCGAACTCCCGTGTCGATTATAAATTTTAAGGGGAGTTGGTTGTTGACAATGACAGGCACGACCACAAGGTTATTGTGTATCTCTATAGGAATCTCTACTTTTTCTATACCCGGAGGCATCGAGAATCCCAAGACTTGTGTTTGCGCGTTAGCGAACTGGCCTACGCAAATCACCAAAGAAATACAACCAATAATAGCTTTGAGCATACGGGAGACCCTTCGGGAAAGCTACCGCTTTTTTGAACAAGGTTAACTAGCTTGAACGGAATATACACCCAATTGGGTTAGAAGAGAAATGGGGGAATTGGAAATTTCTAATGAGGCTAAATTGGTACCGGCCAAAAAGCCGTCCCTTGTCATCACTTTCATTTGAGCTACCAAGTGATCGAAGTAGCCATTGATATTCAATAGGCCAATGGGAGAATCAATGAGTCCCAATTGTTTCCAGGTAAGTATCTCAGCCAATTCATCCAAGGTACCCCAGCCTCCGGGCAGGGCAATAAAAGCGTTCGCCAGTTCGGCCATTCTTCGCTTTCGCTCGTGCATACTATCTACCACTTCTAACTGCGTGAGCCCATGATGAGCCACCTCCCTGCGCAAGAGAAAGTCTGGGATTACTCCAATTACCTTTCCCCCGTGTAAAAGTGCCGAGTCAGCCAGAAGACCCATTAGGCCAATGTTACCTCCCCCATAAATTAGTGTTGAGTTTGAGCGAGCTAACAAATGTCCCAACTCTTTCGCTGAGGCAATATAGATATCTTCATTGCCCATCGAAGATCCGCAGAAAACGCAGATATTCACAGGAGAGCGTTAGTGTTTTACATCATGTTCGTTGTCGCTTACTTTGCTATTTGGGAAGAGCCAAATGGAAACGATAGCTAATACGAAAAGAGCAATAACAACTCCAAAAACTGCCATGGTTAAAAATGTTTATAAGTCAAAAGTAAACGGATAACATTAATTATTTGCAAATTGAGGGTTAAATATTAACTAGGATTCTATTTCTTTGAAGCAACATGAGGAGGTTTTTGTTAATTCTGGGTATAGTGGCCGTTGTGTTGGTGGTGATAGTTTACGCTATGGTTACTCGTGCAAAGTCCCACAGTCAAGAGGGCACTGTTTCTTTCTCGAATGGAGATTTGAAAGTGGGCGTTTTCTACAATAGACCACATAAAAAAGGCAGAGTTATTTTTGCAAAAGATGGGCTAGTACCATTTGGCAAAGTGTGGAGGACGGGAGCTAACGAAGCTACGGTTTTTGAGACTAACAAAGATTTGAATTTTGGTGGAAAGACCTTACCAAAAGGCAGGTATAGCCTTTGGACAATTCCTGATGAAATGTCGTGGGGAATAATATTTAACTCGGATGTTCCACTATGGGGGATGGGCTTCGATGGACAGACTTTACGGAAACCTGAAATGGACGTACTCACCATAACAGCACCAGTAGTCCTGCAAGAAAAAGAGTTTGAACAGTTTACTATCTCCATCGAAAAGACAGGCGAGGAAATGGAACTGGTTTTTATATGGGACAAAACATTGGTGGCTGCCCCTTTTACTTCAAAGTAATTCAATAATTGTTTTAAAATGATTCAAGTAATCCCCTCCATTGCTATTCGTAAAGGTAGAGTAGTTAAAATGCGCAAAGGCGACCCTGCCAGTGAGAAAGCCTACGAAGAAAATCCTGTTGATTTAGCAAAGCGATTCGAAGATCACGGCATCGAAGTGCTTCACTTGGTTGATTTGGATGGAGCGGAGACAGGCGCCCCCAAGAACCTTCATGTGCTTGAACAAATAGCTGGATATACTGATTTGAAATTAGATTTTACAGGGGGTATTAATACAGATGGAGATATTGGAAACGCCTATAACTATGGCGCAGATTATATAACAGCATCCAGCATTGCTATAGCCAAACCAGAGCTTTTTGCTTCTTGGATTGTTTCCTATGGTCGTGAGAAGATGACACTAGGCGCGGATGTGACAGACATCAGTACCAAGAAGGTGGCTTTCCGCGGATGGCAGAACAAGTCAGACGTAAATCTCTTTGAGCATCTTCAATTTTTTTATGACAAGGGATTGAAGTACGCCAAGTGCACAGATATTTCCCGCGATGGGGTACTGGAAGGCCCAGCGTTTTCATTCTATCAGGAGATAAGAGATCAGTTTCCAGATCTTCAAATCTTAGCCAGTGGAGGGGTGCGAGGCGTAGATGACATCAAGAAACTGAATGACATGGGCATCTTTGCTGTTATATTTGGTAAAGCGTATTATGAAGGGATTCTTAAGTTGGAAGACCTAAAACAATTTTTAGTTAAATAAAAAAAGGGCTCAATCAAGAGTAGTCAACGAAATAACTTTCAACTTTTCTTGCACTATTCCTGCGTTGGACAACGCTCGTTCTGCTTGTAAGATGTGTCTTACTTGATGGGCAATCATAAATCTAAACACGTCCCCCAATTTCAGTTTGATAATGGGAGCAATGGAGATTCCTACTTTCACTGTATTTAAGTCAAACTTTTTGGCAGTGTTCAATAGCGCCAGAAGCTTTTCTTGCTGATCAATAAACTCAGAAATCACCAGAGGACTGTCAATTATGGTTTTGGGAGAATGATCTTTGGGGGAGTTCATTTTTTTTGAAGGCTTGCCATCAGTTCCAGGCATCATCAGTTTGGTAAAATAATTTCCAAGCCAACCCGGTGAAAATGAGGTGGCAGATTGATCAATCTGAGATTTTTTCAAAGCTTCTTCAATCCCCGGTAAATAGAATCTGCCATAACTGTTTAAATGTTGGAGGCACTCATTAGCACTCCAACTTTCGGAGGTTGGTCTCAATGCAAACGTACTGTGCGGAATCAATTGCCACTCAATAGCTTTTTTTAGACTGATTTCTGTTTGATCTAACAGGTTCTCAATTAATGTGTCCCGATTGTAACTAGTCATATGGTATTTTTTTGTTGGCTCAAAGGTGAGGAAGCTCAACAATAAAAATCTTTGCCTACACAAAGATTTACACTCGAACAGTAGAAAGCAACTTGCTAAACGTGGCGGCATCAATACCGAGGTATGACGCCAGGTATTTGTGCGGAATCAAACGCAATACTTGCGGACTGCGTGTAAGAAGGGTAGTGAATTTTTGCTCTGCCGAGAAAGTTTGAAGTTCTACTTGACGTTCTAAAGCGCCCTTCAAAGCAAAAGCGGTGGCCCGACTGATAAATCTTTCAAGATTTGGATATCGATCTAACAACTCCATCACTTTTGAATGACTTGTTTTCAAAAATGAACTTTGGGTAAGCGTTTCAAAGAAATAGAGAGAGGGGGTCTGTGTTAAAAAAGAATCAGCTACTCCTGAAAATGAAAAAGGGTACGTAAAAACAATGGTGGCTTCTTTGTCGTCCGCGGTTAAATAGTAAGCCCGCTGCACGCCTTCGGTAATAAAATACAAAGTCTTCTCTGTTTCGCCTTTGGACGTTAGTATTGATTTGCGTTTGGCTTCACCCGTTTGCCAGATGGTGCTGAAGTTGGTCCATTCTTCTTCACTTAGGGAATTAAGAGTGTATGTGAATTTTTTAAGATGTTGGAGAGATTCTGTTAACTTCATGTGCATAAGATAACAGGTTCTATTCGAATAAGAAAAAACAACATAAGGGATTATACAATTTACGCATCACCTTTGAATACGTCATTAGTTCGTGTTTTGTATCTTTACGTTAAGTTAATAGAAGCAAACTTTATGGGTCTCGTGTATGCGGATATTGAATTGATAAATGGTGATGATCTCGCGCTGGTTCGCAACAAAATCAAAGGAGAAGAGGAAGTCAGGCGTATCCATGTTAATATGTTGGTAGATACAGGTAGCGTTTACATGTGTATAAACGAAAGTATCCAGGAACAATTAAAACTTCCTGTTTTGGAGCAACGTAAAGGCCAATTAGCCAACGGTCACATCTTTGAGTATGATGTAGTGGGGCCGCTGGAGGTGAGATTTAAAAATCGTAGATGTTCTGTAAATGCAATGGTGCTGCCTGGTGATAACGAGCCTTTACTCGGGGCAATACCGCTTGAGGACATGGATGTCCTAATCCATCCGCATCGACAAGAATTAATCGTAAACCCAGAGCATCCCTACTTTGCTCAGATGAAACTTAAGTAGTGTTTCTAAAATTTGAGTTTTTGCAACTGCGGATTTTCGATCTCGCTCCTTAAAAACAATCCTGCACGACAATTTCGTACCTTCAGGCCTTCCATTGGGAAATAAAGCTAATGGGGTATTTCTATGGAAGAGTTAAGGTAATAACGTTCATTTAGAACTCAACATTCTAGAAAATGAATAAGCTCAACCCCATTGGAGCCGAGCTTTTCTTGCAAGAAAAAAACTATTAATTCACGGTTAAATTAAACGTCACATCCAAATCACTTTCTCCGTCATTAGACGTAGTGGTAGCCGATTTTAAATCAGGTTGGTGTTTTAAAATAACTCTAAAGGTGCCGTTACCACTTGTGATTATCGTTGTCCAGCTAGTCTCCAAACCCAATGGAAGCCCTTTAGAATCTTTATCGACATAGTTCACAGCATCGCTACGGTTATCAACGTTGCCATTTCCGGTTGGATTCGAAAACGTATTGTTGGTCCAGGCAAAAAAGAACATATGCTCATCTGCTTCCTCTTCAACTTCTTCAGTAATATCATATTCAGGATCTGTTGGCTTGGCCAATTCATTGATCAATGTGATCTTGAGCGTGTAGGAAACATTTTTCACCAGGTTGACGGGTCCGCTCAACGTGCGTGGCAGTGGACCATCTCCATCTGGGTCGGTGGCTGTTACTATTACAGCTGCACCGCCTGCTGGCGTAAAGGTCAGAGTAGCCTTGGTTATTGCTTCTGGGATATTCTCAGGTTTCGGGTCATCTTTTTTACAGCCAGACAAAAACAAAAGCGAGCCGGCTACCAATAACAAACAGATAAATCGAAGGGTTTTCATAAAAGTTAAATTTAATGCAACAATGTTGCAATTATAATAACTTCTGAGGAATAATCAAACCTAAAAGCTAAAATGAATGCCTAATGTGATATTTCGTCCTACATCATCGGCAAAATATCTTAACCGGTTAGTGTATTCTCGGTAGGCCTCGTTGGTTAAGTTGTCGCACGAAAGGCGAATGTCCCACTTTGATTTTTCCAGTTTCCAAGTGGCGCCTAGTCCGAGCGACAACAAGAAATAACTATCCGGGGCTGGCGCAAAATCAAAATTGCCTGTATCGTCCTGAATCAAGTCGATACCTTGTGCTTTTGCGACAACTATCTCACGGGCTGGTATTACCTTTGGTGCGCGGATTTGTCTAGCTATCCAGCGTAATTTGGTTTCAGCATTCCAACTGAATTTTTTTATCGGCTTTGAATCGTAACGCATACCTATATCGGCTCGATTGGATGGAATGAAAATCAGGAAATCATTTTGCGTCTCGTCCGTGGCGCGTAACAGCGAAGCCTTTCCCGTAAGGGCTAGTTGCCGATTGAGTTGATAAGTGGAGAACAAATCGAAACCAATAAAAGAAGCATCTGTTTGAGTGTATTGGAACGATGGAAAAATTCCCCGCAGTCCTTCAGTAACTCCGCGTGGGCGCAAATAAATAAAATCGAAAATGTAGTTTACGTATCCTGTTAACTCGGTGGTGAATTTCTGCTTTTCATATTTATAACCCATCACCCATTTCAAGGCTTTCTCTACACTTGCACCTGAGTCCTTATAGTCTTTTATTGTAAAAGCGTTGGCATTCTCAACCAGTAACAGTCCAGACTCAATAGAGGCAGCACTCTGATGAGTTCCTTGGCTATACAACTCGGCTACATTAGGCGGCCTCCATGCACTGCTAAGCGAGGTAGTGAACGAGGCAAAATTGCCCAGCTTTCTTTTGCCCGAAAAAGTACCACTGAAATTACCGAAGTCTAGATAGGCTTTATACGGCTTGTTGCGGGAGTCAAAACCGGCCACATCATAGTTGCGAATGTCATACCGAAGCCCCGCTTCTACTACCCACTTTTGCAGATTCCATTTTTCTACCACAAACAAGCCCAAAGAGAAGTGTTCGAAATTAGGTATGAAGGGAATGGTTTGCGTGCCATCTATTTTATTATTGACTTGATAGAGTATGTTCAAGCCCCAGCAACTTTGAAAGCGATCAGAGTGTACACGCTCCCAATCCGCATCAAGTGTATGTGTTTGCAGATTAAATGCTAAAGCGGGTATCTTTGTAAGTACTTCTCCCAACCGAAAATCAAATTCTCTGCGTCTGTTGTTTTGAAATCCATATTGCAAACGAAATTCATTTTTACCTTCTGCCAAATGCGCATTTACTTTTAGCAAGTCATGCTTGACAGATTGACGTGGTTGTTTGATTTCATAAGTAAACGGAAGTGTGTATTGTGGCGGCTCTCGTTCTTGCGCATTGGCTAAGTCTTCAGCCGTCTCTACCGCAGTGCCCCTAAGAATACCAATGGATGTGTTAAAATGGCTATAAAAAATATCGATTCCTTTTTTTTCTGAATGATAGCCAGTGGAGATGGAAAAATTTTGTTCTTCAAAACCTGTGTTTGATAACACATAGTTACCTGCACGTGAATCGCCCGCCTTTTTAATTGTGCCTTGCGCCCGCCATCCGAAACCCGGCCACTTTTTTAGGCCACCTTCTAAAAAGCCAGATAGAACCCCTGATCCGTTATTAGATGCACCAATGACGTGCACTTGTCCTCCAATTCCCGCTTCAGTAGGCAACTTGGCGGGGTTCACCAGTACAACACCGCCCAGTGCATCAGCTCCATACTTGATGGCCGCAGCATCTTTAATTACGATGATGTTCGATGCTATAAACTGATCGACTTCGGGTGCATGTTCCGCTCCCCAGTTTTGTCCTTCTTGGCGGATGCCATTGTTTAAGATTAATACGCGTTGGCTATGCACGCCATGAATCACTGGTTTGAAAATAGCAGGGCCTGTTTGAATGGTATTTACTCCGGGGATTTCGCGCAATGATTCGCCTAACGATTTGCCCAATGTTTCTTCAAGTGCTTTTCCTGAAAGTGAACTATAGGTGGACGTAGCCGCCAACTCAACGTGCTTTTCTGAAATGACTACTTCATTCAGCGCGGTGCTATCACTAAGCAGTGTTACATTCCAAACTTTATTGGCAGTAAGTTTAACGCTACTTGAAATCGTTTTGTACCCAACAAATCGAACTTCAATCTGATACCTTCCGCTGCAAAGTTTATTGAATTGGAAGAATCCATTTTCGTCTGCTACCTCTCCTTTATTTTGCTTCGCTAGCAAAATCGTTGCTCCAACTAATGGATTCCCCATCTCATCAGAAACCTTACCTGAAAAAATATAGTCACAGGATTGACTTAGGGAAGAAAAGGATTCAAAAATCAAGAATAAGGAGAGAAGATATTTCATTTTGCAACGGGGTTGCAAATATAACAGGATAAAAATGAAGTTCCCTTTAAAACTGTTTCAAGTAAGTGATCTTAAAAACCCCTTGTTGATTATTTAACGGACTTGTGATGTTCGTTTCTGCATTAGTGAAATCCTGTCTGTTATCATTCAGGACTAAAAAGATAAAAGACAATGGTTTATACTCCCATTGCAGACGGGTGTTTAAAGTATTGCGATTAACAGCTGTGTTGTATTGATAAAAAGTAATCCATTGCACACGTGGATTTAAAGCCAGACGTATCTCTGCTGTGGCCAGATCTGTAGTTACGTTGGAAGATGAAATGCCTAAATTTCTTATTTCATTGTGCCGATAACTCAACGTTAGCGCCACATGTGGATCAGGGGCAATTCGTGTGCTAGCAGAAATAGATTGTAGCCTACCATTGAAATATCCTCCGTTGTTATACTCCGCTGAAAAGAAAAGCTTGCGTGAGTTATCTGTTTGGAAGTTAATAGAATGATTGTTGTACGCATACACGCCTGCTGCTATCTCAATACCGAGTGGGTTGAACGACTCAATTAGGTTTTGCCAATTGGTAACAAAACTATACGACAACCGACCACCGTTTTGAAAATTCAAACTAAATGGCCGGTATGACATAAATCCTTCTCTAAAGCTCAGGTCATTGTAATAGTGATAAAAATATCCTGTAACACCTGGTGTGAATTGGCGAATCACTTTTTTGGGCAACCAGCTAGGTCGCCATTTCCAACTAATAGCCGGACTGGTCAGCACATAATTGGTGGCATCCACAAATCCGGAGCGTGGATCGTATTTATCTGAAACCACCACTTGCACATGGCCTGCATAAATGTCGTTCGTATCATAGTACGCCCACATGGAGCCTGACCAACCTTTATTGTTTAAGAGTCCTGAATTATTTGAACCCGAGAACATCCAAAACACATTTAGTTTTTGGTTGGGTCGATACAGCCCATCGATAGTCACCGTTGAGTTAGCATTTGTTCGCCCGGAAGTATCGGCTTCATCGTATCGGAAAGTCGCCAACCCTCCAATGCGTGTACCTTGGTCAGTCAGGTTGTGAGAGTAGCGCGCTACAGCAAAATTAGAAGCAGGATTTACTCCTTGTGCCCGTTGCCTCACGGCCAATGCCCCAATGTTTCGCTTCGGACTGCGGTTGGTAAAACGTACACCAGCTTCAATGGGGATTGGGTTTCCATTGTCATCTAAGCCAATTCGTCTACTGAAAAAAGGCTGCAGCGCATCTAATGCTTGCATGGTATATATTTCATTTCCTTCCAAAAAAAATTGCCTTCGCTCAGGAAACAAGACAGAGAAGCGCGCTAGGTTTACTACCTGTCTATCTACGTCTACTTGGGCAAAATCGGTATTGTACGTAATATCTAACACCGAGTTGGTGCTTAATGCCCACTTGGCTTCGCCTCCCACTTTCATTTCGCTGTTTTGTTTCGAAACACCTTCTTTGGTTTCTCTGTCTCCACTTACTAGTACATACGGATTTAACTGAACGTTTAAACCATTATCGGGTGGTAGCACAAGTCCTGTGAGTATTGCTTCGTAGGGCATTTGATACGGAGTAAAGACACGGGGGATTGCTGGGAAAGTCACATTTTGATTGAGCCTGCGCATGCACCGCAGCAAAATGATACCCATCCGGTCGCTTCCTGCTTTGTAACGAATCGATTTCCAGGGAATAGCAAACTCTGCCGTCCAGCCCCAATCATGTATTTTGGTTTTTACACTCCACAACGATATCCACTCGCGATTAAAATTGCTTCCATCGCTGATTAACAATTCCCGTTGTGCCCCGTATGGATTGGTTTGAAAGGCCGCAGCATTTCGCTTGTCGAGCAATCCATCAATAGCAATACCAAACAAATCATTTTCATCAAAAGAAAAATCGCGTTGCATATTGGGTACGCGAATACCTTTTCGGCCTGCCGAATCGAAACAAATTGCGCTTACATATAAATTTTTTTCATCGAATAAAATCCGCACTTCTGTCTTCAGGGAAGCCGCCTCCCCTTGGCGAGGTTCGTATTGTACCAAATCAGCAATTGGTTTTACATTTTGCCATGCAGGGTCATCCAGCGCGCCATCGATGGTGATGGAACCGGAAACTTTCTGACTCCGAATTTCAAGGGGTGTTTCCGGTGGCCGAAAGGTAGCTTGCGCAAACGCAACGGAACTCGAAAGCCATACACTTACTACGATGAATAGCTGCTTGATAGAAAAAGCTGTTATTGCCTGCCCTGCAGATTCTCTTTCGCCTTCTATACAAAACATAAGTTGTTTTTCTTCTTCTAAACAGAAAGGACATTTTCAAAACTATTTCTTCGATACACCCACAGGCTTCCGGCAGTCGCCAGTGTTAAAAAGAAAAGAAGGCCCATCAAATCGGCCGGGTAATGTGAAGGCACTTGAGCCGAAGAATAGCTGTGCGTTGGCAAAGAACCAAAGTCTTCTGCCTGCATCTTTTCATTGTTAAACATCCGTGGAATAAAATAGTGGCGCCACGTATTGGCAAATGCAATCACTTGATTCCGAAAGTCGGTATAGTGCGCTGGTGAAGTTCCGGCCAGATCATTCAACCCGTCTTGCAACAAAATAGCGGGCGACAAAAAACGCAGTCGATTGACCCAGTTTTGTTGTTTATTCAACGCTTCATTATAATCATCCAACACAGGTTGTACCGACTGGTTGATTACATCGCTAGCAGCAAAGTTTCCCAGCCACCAACTATACTGGTTTTGCTGAGTCGTATCTTTCGGAGCATATTCCGGATGCTCCCGATAATACGTTTTCAGTATTTCATCTGCCTTTTTCTCAGCCAATGCTTTTGCCTCCCTATACTCATGAATCATAATGGTGCGCGATGGCACCGGATAAAAGGAGTTTGCCGTTTGCGAAATAATGGACGGGATCAAAAGCACAAACACAACCCACACAGCTATTAATGTCACCGCATTGCTGCCGGATAAGTTCCCCAACAGGTTTATTAAAAACGAAATCAAGAACCAAAAAAAGATATACACGGTGACGAGCAGAATTAATTTCGTTGCTGCTGCCATATTGCCCAACCAATCAATGTCAAAAATGGTCAACGAAATAAGAATAGAGGCGACAACAATACTGGTGAGAATAAAAAAGCGGAGCAATAGCTTTCCAAATAACCATTGGTACAAGGATATGGGCTGTGCCAACGTCAAGCGCAACACACCCGATTCTTTCTCGGACGAAAGCACGTTGTAACTAAACCCCAATACCATCAACGGAAGCAGGTAGATGCAAACAAAGGCAAGATCAAAACTGCCAAACAAAAGTTGAACGGGATTTGAGAGTTCTGAGAAGCCGAGTGTGTAGGCCTCGCCATAAATTTTTGGTTTTGCATAATGTGTAAACAAGTCGCTTTGGCCGGTAGAAACAACTGCCAGTGGCAGTGCATCCATGGCGACAACACGTGGAGCATTCCACCCAATGTTATCCAGTGCACGTGGGTCTTTCCATGCCTCGGGTGCCGGTTTTAGATTTTTGTTAAGCGAGTCTATATCGGCCGCCATCTTCCGATCCAGCTTCCCCATTTTTTCCTTTTCTTTGGTAATGGTGGCCATACGATCTTCCACTTTTTCCTTTCCATTGCGAACCGCAAACACGTTGATGCCCAAAAATAAAATCAGCAGAATCATCACCCATCTGTCGCGTAGCAAGTTGAGCCATTCGTATTTGATTGTATGGTTTAACATAATTTTTCGATTTACGATTTGAAGGTTTCTTGAAACTAGATTGTTTTCATTTTAGTAACCGCTCCGTACAATGCGGCAAAGGAGAGCACCAGCCACGCTAGCAGGGTGATGAGATTGCTCGTGTTCTGACGGATCACAGTGGTGTATGAAGCCGGCTCATATTGAAAGTCAGGCACCGAAGACCACAGTTTGTCATCGGCCAGATAATCCCAATCTCCGTATTTTGAATTGGCCGCCATATCGCCATTCATTTTTCCCACCAATTCAATGCGGTAGTTTTCAGCTGCGTTGGCGAAATCCCAATGCGAGGTGTAGTCGGTGCGGCAAATAGCCATTGACAAAAAGCGCGTGGGCAGAAAAGGAGAAAGCGCAGCCGTGCTGCGATACACGTTGGTCTGATTTACATACGTGTCTTTCAACAATTGATAGTGCTTGAAATAAATGTCTGCTGTATGCTTCTCGCCTTCCTGCATCAAAAAGCCATCCCAGTTGAAGGGCAATTGCTGCACACTGTCGACTCCATATTTTTTTAACGTTTCTTCTTCCAGTTTCTTCGCTTCGGTATTCCACGGATTGTGTCCATCCAATCCTTTCTTTTTGTCAACCGCAATCTGTTCTTCAAATTCCACTTGCGTTGGATAAGGGTACAGTTTATCCGCAATGGCGGTTGAAATCTTGGGCATCGCTAAACACGATACCATCCAAATTCCCAGCAATGTCACGAACGCTACGTTTGATTTTTTAAAATGAGAGGAAACAAACAGCGTGATGTTGATGAACACTGCATAATAGATCAGATAAACACCAAACAGGAGGGTGAGCGCCCACAAACTAAACTGCCCGTAATCTTTGATGTTGGCTAAAAATAAAGCGGCCAACACATATACCGGAATAGCAATGAGCAAAACGGGAAGAAATAGGCCCAACCATTTTCCCATTGTTAATTTCCACGTGCTCACGCCCTGACTTTTCAATAATCGTAGCGTGCCACTTTCGCGCTCGCGCGTGAAGGCATTGAACCCGATCAGAATAATAAAAAGTGGAACGATGAAGATCAGTACAAAGTCAGGCGTGAGATCACCAAAGCGCGACAGGGCGGTTTGATCTTGTGCGGCCGCATATTGTGCTTCGTTGCGTTTATGTGCTTCCAGATAAATGCTTACTCCCGTGTATTTGTCTACGCCATTGTCAATCAATGAAAGTGGATACTTTGGTTTGAATGCATAGGTGCCGTAGTGCGCTGCCGAGTGCGGATTTTTTTGTCCCTGTTCCACCCACTTGCTGCGTGCATTTTTTTTGGCTTCGCTGTGCTGGGCATTGACCGATGTGTAGTAGCTTTTGCTCACAAACAAGGCGGCCAGCAACAAAGCAAAAAGGGTGATGGCTGTAATGCGAAAGCGTCCCTCCCGAACGATTTCTTTGAACTCTTTGCGTGCGATTTTAAAAATCATAGTCAGTTACCTTTTAATTCATGTGTTTCAAATACAGTTTTTCTAAGTCCGTATGGTTGATTTGATCCGTGGTAAGTTGTTCTACTAAACTGCCTTCGCGCATCATGCCAATGTGCGTGCCCGTTTCTTTGGCTCGGAAAAGATCATGCGTGGCCATCAGCGTAGCCACTCCTTTCTTGCTCAGCTTGGTCAGCAATTCCGAAAACTCGTTGCTTGCCTTCGGGTCTAATCCGGAAGTAGGTTCGTCCAGCAGCAGCACTTGCGCATCTTTGGCCAGAGCCAGGGCAATGCCAACTTTCTGGCGCATCCCTTTGGAGTACGTAGAAATTCTCTTGTCGTGTGCTTCGGCTTGCAACCCGGCTTCCGTTAAGAATTTCAGAAATTCTTCTTTCGGATATTTTTTGCTAGCAAGCCCGCTGAAATATTCGAGGTTCTCTAATCCCGTCAAGTTCGGATAGAGCATCAGATTCTCCGGAATGTAGGTCAGTAGTTTTTTAGTCTCAATCGGTTCTTTCACCACATCTTTTCCTCCAATCAATGCCTGACCTCCGGATGGTTGAATGAAATTGAGAAAGAGATTGATCGTAGTGGTTTTGCCAGCGCCATTCGCGCCAAGCAAACAAAAGATATCTCCTTTATTTACCGTAAAGCTGGTTGGCTTCAGTGCCTCTTTGCCTTGATACGTTTTGCTAAGTTGTTTTGCTTCTAACATGTGGTTTTGTTTTAGTTATCTAGTCGAAATACAAGTCGTTTTTCGTTTTTGTGTTGGATGGGTGGAGAGCGATGTACAACACCCTTTCCCTTGTTGGCTGCCGATGCCTCGCCTTTCAAAATGCCTACTTCAAAAGGCTTCATTGTTTTTATCTTACTCGGATCTTTTATGATCGAATCGTTATTGCCTCCTATCAGGCTGTTTCTATTTACGAAGCGATCCTCTATCCACTCTGTGCCTGATCCCACGTAGGTACACAGCAACCGCAAATCGTAGCGGTCGGTATGAAATTTTCTGCAGGCATCATCGCACACTATTTTTAAGAGCAAACGGGTTTGTTGTTTTTGTGTAATAGAAAGAAACAGGTGCGTCAAACTCACCATATCATCGCGCAGCGTAAGTTTTCCTGAAGTATGAACCGCAGACTTATCTAGCTCATTGGCTATCAATTCCTTCACGGAGTCTGCGGTTATAACCGCATCAATTCCGTTGAAATTATTTGCCATGAGTGTGTTCGCAAACAGATGTATGTCTTCATCGAACACGCGCTGATGATGTACGAGATTGATACTCGGCTTTGAGATGGCAGCAAGTGCTGATAGCGAATGGGCTTCGAAAGCACTTGGCTTTCGAGTGAATAGGGAAGCAAACATATTAATGCAACAAGGTTGCATATTAGTTGATTGACCCTATATTTGCAACATAGTTGCATTAAATCAGCTACTTTTTTGATGAAAGGTCTTTTTACCCATTACTTAGACGCACTCGGTTTCTCCGCTTCACTGCTGTGTGCGGTGCATTGTGCGTTTGTTCCGGTGCTGCTTACTTTATCGTTCTTTCAAGGCCTTCATTTTCTGGCCAACCCTTCGATCGAAAGAGGTGTATTAGGCATGAGTTTTTTTCTCGCACTTATTTCTCTATTACCTTCTTACATCAACCATCACCACCGTCTTTCGCCCATTTTGATTTTTGTATTGGGAGTGTTCCTGATCATCATTGGTAGAATTGAGTTATCTAATTTATGGGAAGTACTCTTCACTTCACTGGGGGCCGTATGTATTGCGCTTGCTCATTTGGTGAATTGGAAACTACATAAAAAAATGACGCGCGAACCATAAGCCACTTTATGAAGCTAATTAGTACGATCGTTTTTGCGGCTCACTTCTTTTTTCCATCTGATCCCGAAGATGGATGGGTGACACTCGCCCGCGTTAAGTTCACTTCCACTTTTTTTAAAGAGATGAACGAGTACTTTCTGGTTCCGTCCTTTACGCCCGAGTTGCGTGCGAAAATCGGAAAGGAGTTTAGCCTGAAGGGGCACTACATCCCCTTTGACTTAGAGGGCAACGCTATTGTTCTTTCAAAAAATCCCTATGCGTCTTGCTTTTTTTGCGGAGGTGCTGGCCCTGAATCGGTAGCCGAAATCAACTTTAAAGCGAAGCGGCCAAAATTAAAAGCCGACCAGATCATTACGGTGAAAGGGAAATTACGCCTTAACGGAACGGATTTCAATCACATGAATTTCATCTTGGATGAAGCCGAGATACTTACTCCATGAAGACAATACTTTTCCTATCAGGGATGATGCTCGCTCTCAGCTGCTCACAAAAAGAAAATGCCTTACTAAAAAAGGCAGCGGCTATTCAGCAAGAATCGTTTTCTGTTTTAGAAAGTATTCAAGCAACTATTCAATCATTAAAGAAAAACCCAGCGCTCACGGATTCGATTGCAAAAATCGAAAGGGAGATAGCCAAATGGGAAAATGAAGTGGTAGACGTCCCAGGGTATGAGTCAACCCATCACCAGCACAAACATTCTCATTCGCACAAAGTAGTAGAGCTAACACCTGAGCAAATGCTGTCGGTACAACAGGAACTGAGTCAACAGCTGACCGACATTCAAACAAGATTGAAAAAACTAGAAACTGATTATGATAAATCCATTTAAGGCAAAAAAATTGCCCGTCACCGTTCTAAGCGGGTTTTTGGGAGCTGGAAAAACCACGCTACTCAATCACATTCTTTCTAATCGAGAAGGACTCCGCGTAGCTGTGATCGTCAATGATATGAGCGAAGTAAATGTCGATGCTCAATTAGTTAGAAACGAAATCAAACTCTCACGAACCGAGGAAAAGTTGGTAGAGATGAGCAACGGGTGTATCTGCTGCACACTGCGCGAAGATTTGATGATTGAGGTGGAAAAACTCGCCAAGCAAAAGAAGTTTGATTACCTGTTGATCGAAAGCACAGGTATATCGGAGCCATTGCCGGTAGCACAAACATTTAGTTTTGCTTCGGGTGATGAATTGCTCGACCTCACCAAATATGCCAAGCTAGACACAATGGTAACAGTAGTCGATGCGTTTAATTTTTTCAATGATTTTGGTTCGGCAGAGCGATTGAAAGACCGCAAACTAACGGGCGAAATGGAAGATGATCGGAGTATCGTCAACCTCCTCACCGATCAAATCGAGTTTGCGAACGTGATTGTGCTCAACAAAGTAGATTTGGTGCCAGCCGAAAAGTTAAAATTGCTGGAGGGTATCTTGATAAAGCTCAATCCTGATGCGAAACTTGTCAAAGCCAACCATGGCAAGATCGACTTGAAACAAATTTTAAACACTGGCCTTTTTGATTTTGAAAAGGCCCAACAATCAGCAGGTTGGTTAAAAGAGCTAAACAATGAACACACTCCTGAAACCGAGGAATATGGAATCAGCTCATTTGTTTTTCGGGATCGCAGACCCTTTCACCCACAGCGTTTTTGGAATTTTGTGCAAACGAATTGGCCTGGGAATGTGATTCGAAGTAAAGGCATGTTTTGGCTTGCCTCCAGGCCAGGTGATGCCATTCTTTGGAGTCAAGCCGGAGGTTCTTCCAAAGCAGAGATGTACGGGAAGTGGTGGGCGTCTATGCTCATGGCGCAACGTGTTGCCCGACCCGATTTTATGGAAAACCAGGAAGCGCTAATGAAAAAATGGGACAAAGAGTTTGGCGACCGGATGAACGAGTTGGTGATTATCGGAACTGAACTCAATCCTGATTTAGTAAGGAAACAATTGGAAACATGTTTGTTAAATACTGAGGAGATGCTTCAATGGAAGGCTAAGACCAAATTTGAAGATCCTTGGCCTATTTAGTCTACGATATCCGAAATCTTGAACTTCTGGATGATGTAATAAAGAAAATTAAAAGAGAGAGCGTCTTCTTCTTCTTTATCAGGATGGGCTTTGTCTGATTTTGATTTTGCTGACTTGTTTACTGTTACAGCTTCTTTTTGAATAGGCTGGCTGGCACTTGGTTTCTGACCTTCGGATTCGAGAAGGAGGGTTTTATCATCGTCCAGATTCAATTCCGGATGATTATTTAGCTCCTTGATTTCTTTCTCTTGCGGGTCGATGGGAAGATTTTCTTGCGCCTGCACAGAATAGACCAGCAAGCCACTCAGGGCAATCAAAACAACCAGACTATGAAGATATTTTTGCTGCATGCAACTGAAAGTCTCTAACGAACCCCGTTACTTTGGGTTTTAGCTACGCAAAATAGAAATTTTTTCTGATGATAACGTGGGATGACTTCACAAAAATTGACTTTCGGGCAGGCACAGTTATAAAAACTGAGCTTTTTGAAGGCCTAAAAAAGCCTGCAATCAAGGTTTGGGTAGATTTAGGCCCTGATTTGGGGATAAAAAAATCGAGTGCCCAGATCAATAAGTTGTACTATCCGGACGAACTAGTTGGCAGACAAGTGGTCTGTGTGGTCAATTTTCCACCTAAGCAAATTGCCAATTTCATCTCCGAGGTATTAGTGACTGGCTTTCCTGATGAACAAGGAAATGTAGTATTGACTTCTATCGAAAGGAAAGTTCCGAATGGTTCGCGGTTATTTTAATTTGGTAGCTATTCATGCCTTGGCGGTAAAAAACAAAACTCATGCGATTCTCAGACCTAGATAAAATTACCGGAGGCAACATCATTCAGCTTGCTGGGAATAGAAATGTAAACACATTAGTTACTGACAGTCGCAAGCCAGTTGTATCGGATGGGTCTGTCTTTTTTGCATTGCGTGGAGAAAGGCATGACGGTCATCAATACATTGCTGAACTGTATCAACTAGGCATTCGACAATTCGTGGTTGAAAACTGGGCAGACTTCAAGTCTTTTCCAGAGGGAAACTTCATTCAGGTTGCCTCGGTGCTTGCTGCACTGCAGGCCATTGCAGCGGAGCACAGAAGAAGTTTTTCAATTCCAGTTATTGGTATCACTGGCAGCAACGGAAAGACGATTATCAAAGAATGGCTTTTTCAAATCTTATCAGCGGATCAAAACATTGCAAAAAATCCTGGCAGTTACAATTCACAAATAGGCGTACCTCTTTCTGTTTGGGGCTTACAACCCAATCACCAAATGGGCATTTTTGAGGCGGGAATTTCACTGCCTGGTGAGATGGAAAAACTGGAGAAAGTGATCCACCCAACAATCGGCATTTTTACTAATATTGGCACTGCCCATGACGAAGGGTTTGCTACTCGAACCGAAAAGATTGAAGAAAAGTTAAAACTTTTTTCGCGTGTTGGTTTGCTGATCTACTGCTCAGATCACATAGAACTGCATGAAGCAATTCAGCAAAAGAAAACCCCTTCGCTCACGTGGGGAAGTAATGAGGAAGCAACGATTAAAATCAAGCAGACTTCTACTGGATATGAGTTGAGTTATCGAGGGCAGCTGATTTCAATGCAACTTCCCTTTGCAGACAAGGCCTCGATCGAAAATTGCTTTCATTGTGTAGCCCTTTTACTTCATTTAGGCTATTCGCCAGCAATCATTCAAGAACGTGTCCTTCAATTGAAATCGGTGCCCATGCGCCTCGAACTGAAAGAGGGCATTAACCATTGCCAGATTATAGATGATACCTATAACAATGATTTGGCAGGATTAAAAATCAGTCTCGACTTTCTAAACAGCTTACAGAAAAAAAAGAAAACACTCATTTTCTCCGACATTCTTCAATCTGGACTTGATGAAATAGAATTAGTGGATCGTATCAAGGCATTATTGATTCAAAGCGGGATATCTTCTTTCATTGGAATTGGTTCCTTGCTTAGTTCCCATAAAGCACATTTTAGAGATGTGAATGCAACATTCTTTCGCACCACCGAGGAATTTTTGCGTGCGGTTAAGTGGGACAATTTTGAAAGTGAACTCATTTTGGTTAAAGGCGCAAGACCTTTTCAATTCGAAAAAATTGTTCAACAACTGCAGCGCAAAGTACATGGCACGGTGATGGAGATTGATTTGAACAAGATGGTGCATAACCTGAATTTTTTTAAGTCGAAATTGAAGCCGGGTGTTAAACTTATGGCGATGGTGAAAGCGTTTGCCTATGGCAGCGGCAGCGAGGAGGTGGCCAACTTATTGCAATATCACAAGGTTGACTACTTAGGTGTCGCTTATGCAGACGAAGGAGTTGAACTTCGGAAGAACAATATTTCATTGCCTATCATGGTCATGAACCCGGCCGAAGAGAACTTTCAATCGCTGCTTTCGCATTGTTTGGAGCCAGTGATGTATAGTATCAAAATGCTTCGTGCTTTATCGCAGTTTATTGAAGGAAGACCCATGACGATTCATGTTGAGGTGGACACCGGAATGCACCGATTGGGATTTGATGAGGCCGATTTGCCTGAAATAATTGCCATTTTAAAAAGCCATCCATCTATCTCTATTGCGTCTGTTTACTCTCACCTGGCAGGCGCGGATGAGGCAGCACATGATGGATTTTCACAAGAACAGTTTGGTCGGTTTCAACGCTTTTATAAAACATTGACCGACTCACTGGGAATAAAACCACTGCGGCACATTCTTAACTCTCCCGGCATTTTGCGCTTTCCGGATTTTCAAATGGAGATGGTTCGACTTGGTATCGGACTGTATGGCGTCAATCCAACCGAGGGAAAGGTTGATCAATTGCAGCCTGTGGCTACGTTAAAAACAATTGTCTCTCAGATAAAAAAAATTGGAAAGGGAGAAACGATTGGTTATGGCAGAAAGGGCAAAGCAGAAAATGATATGAGCCTTGCCACAATTGCGATTGGTTACGCAGATGGATTTAGCCGTGGATTTAGCAAGGGGAAAGGTGTTGTTTCTATCAGAGGCAAAAAAGCACCCGTGGTAGGCAACGTGTGCATGGATATGACGATGGTGGATGTAACCAACATTGATGTACAAGAAGGCGATGAAGTAATCGTTTTTGGTGCAGAAAATCCAATTCAGGAAGTTGCTACGAGTATTAACACCATCCCCTATGAAATACTGACCAACACAAGCGAGCGAGTGAAACGTGTTTTCTTTGCAGAGAGTATTTGACTCAAAAAGGATTTTGTTGCGCAAAAAAGGTTTTAGTATTGTTTGCCAGCAATATTTCGAAACCAAGGAAGCTGCTAAGTACAGCTGTTCTAGTTTTTGGCTCGTGGTTCAAAATCCGACTTTGGGAAAAGTTTTATGTAGGTGAGGGTGTATGTAATTACTGCATTACCGTTGTTTTCCGTCCGGATACCTTCTAACAAGTTCTTTTCTTCATCGTAGGTAAAGGTATACGTCAGTACTTTTTTTCTTGGCTCGAAGTGCTTATAAATCAAAATATTTCCTTCCGCTGCTTTGATAAACTCTCCGCGGATGGAATGAGATAGCTGGCGACTATCGGTGAGTGGAACTTCAAAAAAGTCTCGGGCCGATTTTCCCTGATCGCTGAAAATTGCCACACGCCCAAAATTTTCTTTACGATCCACCACCTTTTCCTTTTCCACCGAAGAAAGAAACCCTTTTGCTCTTTTCACGATAATATGCGACACCGAATAAATACCCTCCAACTCATTTTCACCGATTTTCTTTGTCATATAGAGTTTTGCCAAGTCGTCAAAGTCTATTTGCTCAAATTCCGTTCGCTTTTGAGTTTGCTTCATCTGGTGCACTTTTTCAACTGAACATGATCCAGAAAAAACTAATACAACAATTAATGGAGCTAGCTTTTTTTTCATAATTAACTTTAACGCTTGTGCGGATCGCAGGTTGCTCAAAACCAAATCTCCTCATAACGGCCACAGCCAAACCATTCCCTGAAATGCGGCCAACAAGGCAGCGGTTTCAAATAAGGAATTTCCCGTATAATCAAGAAGGATACCAAGTAAAAACAACAGATTACAAAATCACCTAAACTTCCTAAACAACTTCATGTACTCTCAACCAAGTAAGCAAATCTAAAAAACGCTAAGCCCCAGAAAGCAAGCAATTTAATACATCAGCCACAGCCAAGGCTTTTTTTCAAATCCCGCTTTGGTAATCCACCAAAATCAAAAGGATTTACCTGTTCTTGTATAGGCAACGGAGCACTTTTCTTTGCCTCATTTTCTTTTTTTGGAGCCTTCCCTTTTTTTTATCCATAATTGAACCGTTACACAAACAAGCTAGAAAATTTTTGTGACAGAATTTTTCTAGAATACTTTATTTCACCCAGTTGCCTAGACGCTGCTTGAAAATTTTTCAATTGAACTGGATCTGATAAAAAGGATGAGATCTTCTTTACAAAATCAGTAGGATGGGCAGGGTCAACAAATATTCCGCAACGGGCATCTTCGATTTCGGCCTTGATCCACCCACCAAAATTGATTATAATCAATTTGCCGGCTGCCAATCCATCAAAAAATTTGTTGGGAGATCCGGTTTCTAAAATGGGCACATTTTTATAACAAATGAAGGAAGCATCGGTCACGTTTAGCAACTCTTTTACGCCTTCCCGATTTTGAAAATCGACAAAAGTAAGATTACTTAATCCTAATTGCTGTGCGTTTTTCGTCAGTCGTTCGCGTAAAGCACCTTCTCCGCAAATAAAAAATTGTATAGGTAGCTTCGCTTTGCGAGAAGCATTAGCGCATTCCAAAAAATAATCCAAACCATTGGCTACGCCCACGGCTCCAATGTAAGACACTACAAATTTTCCCCCTACATTATGCTTTTCTTCCAAAGTCGGTAGTTTGATTTCTGGCTTGTAAAAATCACAATCGGCCATATTGGGGATCTGATGAATGGTTGATGTAGATCCCATTTTCTTTTTGACAATTGCTTCGATAGAAGGAGATAATGCCACAACGGCTTTGGCGGATCGGTAAGTTCGTTTCTCAAGAGAAAATAAGAACTCTTTGAAAAAAAAATTTTCAACAAACCCCAGTTGTATGGGAGCATCGGGCCACAGGTCGCCTACTTCAAAGAGAAAAGGAATTTTACGAAATGTTTTTAGCCACATCGCGACAAGCCCAATGGTAAGTGGCACAGAGATCGCATAGCAGTAATCGATATGCTGTATTCTACTGGCCATCCTAATAGCTCCCAAATTGTATTTTATGAAAGAAAAAGATCGAGCGGCAAACCCGAATTTATTGTCGTACGCCACAGGCAAATAGTGGATCTCAATCCCTTCAAGAGTTTGTATTTTATACCTTTTTTCATTGTGCGCAGTAATCACAACTGTTTCAATTCCTTTATCGACTAGTGCTTTTGCGAGATAATAGGAGCGGATGGCACCCCCCTTAGCTGGTTGATTGAAGTGCTGGTGGAGAAGTAATACTTTCACAAATGATGTTTTCGTTAATTAAGATTGTTGGTGCCGCTAAAAATTCTCCTATTTTATCAAAAAAAGCACTTCCATGTTATGTTTCGATGAAATGCTGTTTGGGGACGCAAACCTGAGCATAAAAATTTCCGTTATTTGTATCAGACAACCACTAATTGTCATGAAACAATCACCAAAGTTAGCCATTCTTCAGAGCTTAGATGCGCTGGATTTTGTGCAAATGGAAGAGGTACTTGGTTACATCAAAAGTATCGTCAGCCATTCTGGTAAGGATAGTCCTTCTTTCAAAAAGGAAGCGATGAAGGAAATCCGCCAGGCACTGCGCAAAGGCAAGAAGGAGCTGCAACTCGCAGCGTAGACCAACCCTCAAAATGGTCTGACAGGCTTTCCTCAAAAGCCTGAATAAAATCTTCATCCCAAATTTTCAGGTAACATTTCAGTAACATTGCCCTTCAGGGTTCTCTCATCAAGTCTTGGTAATCTTAATCTTTGATTTTTGAACCTTGAATTTCTATTCCCCCACCATAAACACTGCATTGGAGAAAAGCATTTTACCATTTTCCCAAAAACTGCGAAACAGTGGATTGTCGACTAAGTAAACAACTTGTCCTTTCCCTTTATCTTCCACGCCAAACACAAGAGTATTCTCTAATTGTTTATTGATTTTCACCCCAGCAAATCCAATCAATGGCTTTTGTTTGCCTTTTAGTAAACCAACATTCCAACCTTTCTCCATGTATGCGTAATGCAACTCACTGGTGCGAAGCGAGTAATAGAAATCGCCTAAGCCAAACGCAAGCGGGTGAGACTTGTCCAAACTTACTTTGTAGATAGCCCCAAAAATGGAATTGCTGAGTTCTTTTCTTTCAGCATCTCCATATTTCACTGGTCCTTCTTTTTCTTTTTGTTCTTTGGCTTCCTTGTCGGCTTTGTTTTTTGCATCATCACTAGCAAATACTTTCAAGCCAAAACCTTTCTTGTCTGCAAAGGAAGAATTGGCGCCAGCTATTGCAATTAGTCTTCCACCATCACTAGTCCAGCGCTCAATCATGGCTAGTGTGCCCTCGTCAAGCAATTTGTAGTTCCCGTCCGGAATAATCAGAACATCATACTTCCAGAGATCAATGGTATGAAAGTAATCCGTACCAATAATTGTCAATGGATAGTGAAGTTGTTGTTCAAAGAAGTGCCATACTTGCCCGTGATCGAGAGAAGAAGTTTGGTCGCCACCTAGCAATGCCACCTTGGGAGCTTTGATATAGCTCATTTCAGAAGAACCAAAGTCTGCACCTTTATCAGAATAGCCTGTTGATGTTGTGTAAATCTTTCTGCCCAAACTCTTAGCGGCATTTTGCACCACATTGTCAAAGTCAGTAATTCCTTCGTTATTTCTTCTTGTCACGATGAGCGTTCCTGGCTCGAAATTTTTGCCATCTGTAAAAAATGCTTTCATAGCCTTTCTAACCTTTACTCCTTTTTTCATCAATGACGCTAACAGCTCCACATCATTCAAACTTTGATAGTTGAATAGATAGGCATAAGGCTTGGTTGCAACAACATCTTGTGCGACAACTTTTGGCTCATAGCCTTTGGCAAAGCTCACTTTTTCAGTCAAGGCGAATGCCTTTAGGTCATACGCATACATCAAATTCCAGGCGGTGATGTCATAGGTTAATGAGTCAGTCAATTTTGTTACTGGTTCAAAAATAGTAGTAACAAACCGGCCTTTTGGCTGGTGGATATTGACAACAATATCTTCTGTTGTTAGCGTAAAGCTATTGGTCGACTGGGTTTGGAAATCAAATCCTCTCGAAGGTTTGGATGCGGCAGCATGACCAAACTGGATACCATGACTGGTCAACCAATTGGTTAACTTTTTTAATTTGTCGGGATTGTTTTCTGCCTTGATAACATAGGTTTTGAAAGGCGCAGCAGGGGTATTTACATTTTCTTTAAAGAACTTTTCGAACTCGTCTACTAACTTGTTAGCGTTTTGAGAAGAGGTCTCGATAGTTGCCATCCCAGTTGTAAAGTGGTGAGTTAACCTGTCTTTCAACGTTAGCGGATCGCCCTCTTTGGTTGTTATCGCAATGCCTGCACCGATTCCACCTTTCTCATAGGTCATTCCAATTGCCCCGCTGTAAGTAGGGTAAGAATCCCCATAGCTGGGATAGTATAAATCAAAACGTTCTTTGGTGAAGTAAAGCCATCCTTGTTCATCAAAATACTTGGCATTGTTTTTACCGATCGTATTTTGGAATTCACGTTGCCAGTTGGAGATTACTTCGTGATAAGGCTCTGCAGCTGGGGCAAAGTAGTAAGGTGAGTTATAACCTTGTTCGTGATAGTCAACATGAACGTGTGGCATCCATTGGTTGTAGATCTTTATACGGGCTTGCGACTCAATTTGAGTTTGCCAAGCCCAATCTCGGTTAAGATCGAAAAGATAGTGGTTGGCTCTGCCGCGTGGCCATGGCTCAGCATGTTCACGCGCTTGAGGGTCAGCGCTCGCAGGAAGATTTCCATATTGATTGAAAAAATTAGCATAGCGGTCTCTGCCATCTGGGTTGATACATGGATCCATGATTATCACAGTATTTTTCAGCCACTCTTTTGTCTTCGCGTTATCAGGGTTGACTAATTCATAGATTGTTTTCATGGCCGCTTCCATGGAGTTGGCCTCATTACCATGCACGTTGTAGCTAAGCCACACAATGGCCACTTTCGTGGATGGAGCGCCTGCCATTAGACCTGTTCTTTTCAGATTGTCGAGGCGAATTTGTTCAATGTTCTTGAAATTATCGGGGGAAGCAATAATGGCATAAATCAACGGACGATGTTCATAGGTTTCGCCATACTGCTGCACTTGCACATTTGCGGCAGCGTCATCGATATGCTTGAAATACTCAACCACACGGTGATGTCGAGTGAATCGATCGCCCAACTCATACCCCAAAAATTCAGCAGGACTTTGAAGTTTGGGCTGCGCTACAGCAGAAAGCGATAATAGTGTAGAAAGAACTAAAATGAATTTTTTCATAATGAAGTGGAGAAACTAAACGGCAAAGTATAACAATAAAGGTTTTTTTAAAACCTTTATTTCCCCAACGGCAAACTTAAAACGCATAAGAAAGACGCCAAATTTTCATATTTTGCTTCGTTTCAAACAGCATGAAGCTAATTCAGCAGCAAACCATCCAAGAGTCCCTCTCGGTCTCGTATCAGATCGAAAAGATCGGGAAATCTGAATTAGACCTTTTTAAGAAAAATCTGGTTGAGTATCTCTCCAAAATCAATCCCGCAGAACATGAGGAAAATGCGAAATACCCTGTTCGAGATTTTTTAAGAGACACTTTCTTTAAGGATAAAAATGAAATCAATACGAAAGGCCGAATTGATTTTGCGGTCTATGGAGGAGAACAACCTGTAGTCATTATTGAAACCAAAAGGGCGTCTGCCAAGACTGATCCCGACATGGTGCGAGCAGGCAACCTGAATGCGAAGGCCATGTACCAATTGGTTCTTTACTTTCTTGAAGAACGAATCCAACACAATAACATCAACATTAAATACCTCGTGGCAACAAACATGCACGAATGGTTCATTTTTGATGCAGCACTTTTTGAAAAACTGTTCTTCAAAAATAAAATGTTAGTGAAGGATTATACCGAGTGGAGAGCCAAAGCAAAGGTAAGCCCAGATCGTGATCTTTTTTATAAGCAGATAGCGAAGCCTATAGTAGAAGAATTAGAACCTCAGTTACGATACACCTATTTTGATATGAGGGATGCCGAAAAACTGATTAAGAAAAACACAAAAGAGGCTGATAATAAACTTGCCCTCTATTTCAAGGTTTTTTCGCCAAGGCATCTACTAAAAGAAACAGCACGCAACGACAGCAATCAGCTCAACAAAGAATTCTATAGTGAGCTGTTACACATTATTGGCTTAGAGGAGGTAAAGGATGGCGGAAAGAAACGTATCGACCGCAAAAAGAAAGACGTAGACGAAGGCTCTCTTCTGGAGAATGCGATTAACATTTTGCAAACCCGAAGTAAGCTACAGAATATTGCAAACCTTAATCAATACGGTGAAAAAGAAGAAGATCAGTTATTTAGTGCGGCACTAGAACTTTGTATTACCTGGCTTAACAGAGTCTTGTTTTTAAAACTGCTAGAAGGTCAACTCATTACCTTCCATCGCAATGACTCATCATACGCATTCTTAAATACTGGAAAGATTGCAGACTTCGATGAGTTGGACGAACTCTTTTTTGAAGTACTGGCAGTGCCACAAGCCAAGCGATCTGCATCGGTGGTAAGGAAATTTGGCAACATTCCCTATTTCAATAGCTCCTTGTTCGAGGCGAGTGCATTAGAAAACTCATCGCTGCGAATTGCCGATTTAAAAGACCGTTTAGATCTAAGTGTGTACACCGCAACTGTACTAAAAGACAATTCGGATAAGCGTTTTAAGGGAAAGAAAAATACCCTGCACTATCTTTTCGAATTTTTGAATGCTTACGACTTTGCCAGCGAAGACACAGAAAACGTAGTAGTAGAAACCAAAAAGGATGTCATTAACGCCTCTGTGTTGGGGTTAATATTCGAAAAAATTAATGGGTATAAAGACGGCTCTTTTTTTACACCCGGTTTCATTACCGAATACATGTGCCGCGAAAGTTTGCGCAGGGCAGTTGCTGAGAAATTTAAAGCACACGAAGCAAGTATTCAGTCTTTTGAAGATGTGAAATCCTATGTTCACAAATTCTATAAGAAAGACGACCTCAAAAAATTTAATCAAACGGTTAACAGCATTAAGGTTTGCGATCCGGCAGTGGGCTCCGGCCACTTTTTGGTTTCAGCTCTCAACGAACTGCTCGCTATAAAAAGTGAGTTGGCAATATTAGTAGATACAGACGGGCAGCCGTTGGAATACCTGGTAAAGATAGAAAACGACACACTCATTGTTACACACCGCAGTACCAATGAGCCTTTCAACTATTTACTGGATAAGGATGGTACACCACCCAGTGCTTTACAAAAAGTACAACAAACGCTTTTCCACGAAAAGCAACAACTTATTGAGGGCTGTTTGTTTGGGGTAGACATTAACCCTAAGAGCGTAATGATTTGCCGATTGCGCTTATGGATTGAACTACTAAAACATGCCTACTACATAACGGATAGAAAAACCAAGAAGGGCGATGGGCTTGAATTACAAACACTGCCCAATATTGACATCAACATTAAATCAGGAAATTCGCTGATCAGTAGATTTGATATAAAGGCTGATTTGGGAAAAGCATTGCGCAGCATTAAGTACAATATCAATCAGTATCGTGGGTTTGTAAATGATTACAAGAACGCGACCGACAAGGAGACCAAACATGGCCTGCTAAAGATTATTGACCAGATTAAAGCACAGTTCCGTACAGAGATTGCAAAATATACAGATCCACGGGTAGTGCGGCTGCAAAAGTTAAGTGAAGAACTCTACCTCAAATACCAGGGCACTCAATTATTTGATAGTAAGCTAACCGAAGAACAAAAAAGGAAAAGGCAGAAATTAGTTGACGAACACGAAAAACTTGTTGCGGATTTGGAAGAAGCAAAAAACAGCAAGATCTTCCAAAATGCTTTTGAGTGGCGCTTTGAGTTCCCAGAAGTGCTGGATGATAGTGGTGACTTCATAGGGTTTGATACTGTAATTGGAAATCCACCCTATATCAGACAAGAGTTTTTAAAAGAAATTAAACCTTACCTAAAAGATAATTATGAAGTATTCACAGGTACAGCAGACCTTTTAATTTATTTCTTTGAATTAGGATTGAAGCTTCTAAGAGATCAGTATAACTTAAGCATGATTGTTTCCAATAAATTCATGAAGGCAGATTATGGCTATGGTTTAAGGTCATTGCTAACGAAACATCAAATAGATGATATAATTGATTTTGGCGAATTACCCGTTTTTGATGAAGCTTCTACATTTCCAGTTATTATAAATATTACTAAAAATGGCGATAATCGAAATCTTGTTTTCACTCAGGTAAAGAGTTTAGATTTCACTAATCTAAAGGACCTCATAGAATCTACTGGTTCAAGGCTAAAAAAGAAATCATTGCAAAGCGACTGGATACTAGCGGACGAGGGTAATGTAGCTTTGATGGAAAAATTGAAAACAGAGGGAACACGTTTATCTGATTATTTGACTGAAACCAAAATTGTATATGGTTTGAAGACAGGGTACAACGATGCCTTCTTTATAGATGAGGAAACTAAGTCTAAATTGATTATTGAGGATAGAAACTCAAAAGAAATAATTGTGCCTCTTGCCGTTGGTGATGATATCAGGAGATATAATATAGACTATTCAAAAAAGTATTTAATCCTTACCAAAATAGGGGTAGATATTAAATCCTATCCAGCAATTAAGAGTCATTTAGATAGGTTTAAACCACGACTGGAAGCTCGTTCAGACAAGGGGAAGTACTGGTGGGAGCTTAGACCTTGTGATTATTATGAAAGCTTTTTGTCGTCTAAGATTGTGTACCCCATTATTGCTAAGGAGCCAAGATTTGCATTTTCTGATGATGAAATGTATTTCAACGATAAAACGTTCTTTATTCCAACCAAGGACTTTTTTCTCTTGGGTTATTTGAACTCAAAGCTTGCCTGGTTCTATCTAAAAAAGATTTGTTCCGTACTCGGTGATCCTGAAAAAGGAGGGCGCTTGGAATTAAGAACTATCTATATGGAAACCCTCCCTGTTCCCAAAGTCAAGCCTCAACAAGCGAAGGAAATCGCTCAAAGGGTTGAGAAAATATTGGCACTTAAGAAAAAAGATCAAACAACTGATGTTAGTGCTTTGGAAGATGAAATAGACCAAATCATTTATAAATTGTATAACCTAACACCTGACGAGGTGAAGATTATTGAAGGAAAATAAAATTGGGGTTTGAAGGAATGGAAGAAAAAAACAACCCACAGCAAAGCGACATCATTTTTTACAACACCCCCACCGGTGATGTGAAAATTGAAGTGGTATTTAATGATGAAACTTTTTGGCTCACCCAAAAGCGAATGGCGGAATTGTTTGGGGTCGAGGTACCAGCGATCAATAAACACCTAAGCAACATTTACGAAACTGGTGAACTAAACAAAACGGCAACTATTTCCAATTTGGAAACAGTTCAACAGGAGGGCAACCGGAAGGTAAAGCGCAACGTAGAGTTTTACAATCTGGATGCCATCATAGCGGTAGGCTATCGCGTAAACAGCCACCAGGCAACGCAGTTTCGAATTTGGGCTACAAAATCAGATTCTTATCCAAGTTACAACAATCGCTTAATCTGCTGCTGATGGTGAATGATATGTTCGCGGAAAAACAGAAGCGTTTGTTGAATGTTGAGCTTGCCGGCCACCACATGTTTATATATTTTCCGTTTTATCTGGTCGTCATTAAATTTCTCCAGCACTATTTTTAATTCATTTCTCACGGCAGTCCACTCTTTTTCAAGTTCTTGAAGGCTTGTTGATGACTTGGTATTTTCAACGACTACTTTCGGGGCTTTGAATTTAAAGGGCAATCGCTGACTAATGATGAGCACAATCATTTTTAATTCTTCTATCAATCCGGAATTTTCCACTTCATTGATTGCCTGTATTTTTTTGTGGAGGTACAAAATTGACAAGCGCTCGGCAGTAATGAGGTGGGCAATTACCTGATTGATCGACCACCCATTTTGGGGTTGTTGATTAAGCTTTTCGGCTGTAAGGTTTTTGAGAGATGTGAAAACTTGAATCCGTTGGGTTTCAAGCGAATCAAAAGTTTGTTGAAGTTTCGTATTCAAGAGGATTATCTTTTAAGGTTATCAAATCTAAAAAACTTAATTCGGTTTTCAAGTATTTCAACGCGAGCGGGTAGTTGCCCTACCAGTTCCCCCTCTGCTTCTAATAAGACTTTTTGCGGGCTCGAGAGAGTAACCTTTTTCACTTTAGAATACTCAATTTTCGAATCGGTAATTTTTATACTGCGCTTAATGGCCTGTAAGTACCAGAGAAATTTCGCCAATGGGAGATCACTTGCTAAAAATGTGTTTAGCCAACCATCTTGCATTTTTGCATCGGGCGCAATAAAAATTTTGTTTCCAAACGACTTGCCATTCGCCACAGCAAATACACGGACTCTTCCAGAAAACTCCCAGTTCTCAGATTTCGCTAAAATCTTTTCAGGCTGATGGGTAAAAAAGGTCTTAAGGATAGCGGTAAAGTAGCGCAGGTCTGCACTCATCCATTTTGGAGATTTTTCCATCTGCTGCACAGTGGCTGGCCCCATTCCCAAACTACACACGTTGATGAAATATTTTTGAATTTCATTTCCATTTGTATCCTCACAAAAGATTTTGCCCACATCGGTGGATTTAGGTGAGTTTTCTTTTAGTAAGTTGACAATCGAGGTAGCATCGGTCGCAATTCCGCAGGCCGAAGCAAAATCATTTCCGGAGCCGAGTGGAATGACGCCAATACTAGGGAGCGTTTCGGAAATTCCAGTCGAAAGTATCCCGTTGATAACCTGATGCAAGGTTCCATCGCCACCTGCGGATAACACGCAATCGAAACCTCGAGAAAGTGCTTCTGACGCTAGCAGAGTGGCGTGATTGGCATAGGCGGTTTCAGCAACGGTAATTTCAAAATTCTCTTGCAATGGAGGTAGTATTTCCCTGTAGAAAAAGTTCTTTTTTCTTGAAATGCCGTTGATTATGATAAGAATTTTCAATGGATCTATTCGTTAGTTTTTTGTGCCACGAATTCACGAATAGTCACTAATGGTTGAATGACGGTTCGCGAAAATTAGTGAATCGGTGGCCAACGGGTGACCACGTAAGTTACTTGCAATTTTTCTTTATCGCGTTCTTGGCATCTGGTGATCCCAGTTCTTCAGCACGCTTTAGATCCAGACAACCATCGTAGTTGTTGTTCATGGAAAGCTTCACCAGCGCGCGTTGGTAGTACGTTTCAGGGTCGTTTGGATACAATTCAATAGAAGATGTGTAGTCATCTACAGCGCCCGCGTAATCTTCCTTGAGACTCTTGCTCAGGGCACGATTATCGAAGTAAGTTTCGTTAGTTTCGTCAAGAGTAATTGCGTTTGTATAATCAACAATCGCTCCATCATAGTCAAGCATCGTATGCTTTAATACCCCACGCAAATTAAACGTCTCAGAATCTTGGTTGTCAAGTTCAAGCGATTTATTGTAATCTTCCAATGCGCCTTTCAAATCTTGTTTTGCACTTTTGGCCAGTGCGCGATTTTCATACTTCAACGGATCTTTGGGGTCGAGCTTGATCGATTGATCATAGTCGGCAATCGCTTTATCAAAATTGGAGGTACTATAAAAAGCAACGCCTCGGTAATTGTAGAGATTTGCATCATTTTTGTCAAGCTCAATCGCTTTTGAATAGTCATCGATGGCACTAATAAACTCACCCAAGTCTGCTTTGACAATTCCTCGATATAGGTATTTATCGCGGGAAGGCGAGCCAAGTTCGAGCGCTTTAGAAAAATCAAAATAGGCACCCTGAAAATCTTCGCTATTGTACTTGGCAAATCCCCGGTTGGTATATGCCTCCTCGTATTTGGAGTTAAATCGAATGGCTTTGTCTAAATCCGTAATAGCTCCATCATCATCGCCCAAACTGACTTTTGCTTCACCTCGGTAATTAAGTGCCTCCGCGAACGTGGAGTCAATATCCAAGGCAAAGTTGAAATCACCGATCGCACCGTAATAATCTTGTAATCCCATTTTTGCCCGACCGCGGAGTGTAAAAACGTTTTTGTTTTTTGGATTGGCTTCAATCAGTTTCGTTAAATCCGCTTTTGCCTCGATGTAGTTTCGAGAGGCAATTTTTCTTTTGGCTACATCTAACGACTGATCAATCGTTTGGCTGTTGCAAAGGAAAGGTAGTAAGAGGAAACCCAAAAATATTTTCTTCATGTGCTTTCAGATCAAAGTAAGCAAGTTACTAAGATTTGACAGATTCAAAACATGAAAACTTTTTTGGTGCTATAACGCGGTTCGCCTGGAAGTATTTTTCAGACAGCCTTCAATCTCGTGAATCAGTTTTTGTTTTTCCTTAATCTCCTTGGGGAGGTCGCCCCCGCCAGAAGTCAAAACAATTTTTCTAAATGACTGGACATCTTCGGCCAGCAGGTTCATGGTGTGTTTGAGAATGGATGTTGCTTTTTTCATTTTTTCGTAAATTAGATTCTGACACGATATCCGCGATGCACACGCAACCTTGTTCTTGAATGAGTAACCCAAATGTATTTTTGAAATCGAGGACTCCATTTCCAATAGCCGTTGGTAGACATGCGGGCGTTGGCAGGCGCTGGCACAAGCACGGTCGAACGGGTAACAATAACTCGCTGTGCATTGGCAGAATAAACGCCTATCAGGATTAGTACCATCGCTAAGAAGATCGAAAGGGAAATGCATTTTTTCATAGCTGTCGAATTTTGAGGTTAGACATAACAAAGAGCCAACGGTTTAATTACCGCTTACATATTTTTTCAATCCACTGGTGGTTCAAAAACGTACCTTGTCTTTAAATTCAGAAATACATGAAGCATTTAATGGCCCTTTTACTCATTCTATCGACTATCCAGATTTTGGCACAAGAAAAGCCATTGGACATGAAAATGGATTTTGAGAATTACGATCCGCCCTCTGCTTTAAAAGTCGAAGAACACCGAATAACAAGGGCTAAGTTTCCTTTTATTGACATCCACAACCACCAGGGCAATATGAATACAGCAGACTTGACCGGTTTGGTAAAGGAAATGGATAAGTTGAACATGGGCGTTATGATCAACCTAAGTGGGCGCGGGTTTCGCAGCAGTGGAGATCATCTGGAAAAATCGATCGACAATATTCAGAAACAATACCCTACTCGCTTTGTACTATTTACAAATGTTGATTTTGGTGCAATTGATGAGCCTGATTGGACAACTCGCACTGTAAAGCAATTGGAGGCAGACGTAAAGCGAGGCGCGAAGGGATTGAAGATTTATAAGAGCCTAGGGATGTTTAATAAGGACAGCAAAGGAAGGCGAATTCAAATAGACGACCCGCGAATTGACCCCGTGTGGGCAAAGTGTGGCGAATTGGGGATACCGGTTTTGATTCACGCGGCAGACCCAAAACAGTTTTGGCAACCTATTGATAAGGAAAATGAACGATGGTTGGAATTAAAACTGCATCCAGGACGTAGACACGACACCGATACCGTGAAATGGGAGACGATTATTGCAGAGCAGCACAACATTTTCAAGAAACACCCCAAGACAATATTTATCAATGCCCACTTAGGTTGGTTTGGCAGCGATTTGAAAAAGCTGAGCCAACTAATGGATCAATACCCAAACATGGTGACTGAAATTGGTGCCGTGATTGCGGAGTTAGGCAGACAACCACGTGCGGCAAAAGCCTTTCTAACAAAGTATCAAGATCGTGTTCTTTTTGGTAAGGATAGTTGGGTACCCGATGAATACGAGACCTATTTTCGGGTATTGGAAACGGAAGACGAGTATTTCCCCTATCACAAACGCTATCATGCCTTTTGGAGAATGTATGGCATTGGCTTACCAGATGATCTTTTGAAGAAAATTTATTACAAAAATGCGCTGCGTATTTTACCTAATATGGATAAAAGCCAGTTCCCCAAATAATCTTATCTTTGGATGCCATTTTTAATAAAAATTAAAATATATGGAAGTGAAGATAAAACCAAGGCTGTTGTTAGTTGTTACAATCACTCTTTTTGTAGTTTTTCTCGCAAGCGTGCTTTTGCACAACAAGAATTTGGATACGTCTCACTTATGGACTTATGCCCTATTGGAAAAGGGGAGTAGCGCAGGTACGGAGGATGACCCCGAGGCACGTGAACGTTATGATCAAATGCGTTTTTGTAATCCCCGTACTGGCGAGATTCCCGAAAACATGCGCCAGCGGGAGTTGCGATTTGTTTCTGACATGATTGAGGCACAAAAAGTCAATATCAATGCACGTCAAAAATCCAACCTGGATTTACCTTTAGTCTGGCAACACCGAGGCCCTTTTACAGTTGGTCCGCGCACCCGTGCCATCGCTATCGACAAGGCGAATGAATGCCACATTTTTACTGGCGCAGTCTCTGGCGGATTATGGGAATCGTGGGATTGTGGCCGCTCCTGGACCCGAATTTCATCAGCTGACCGAATGATCAACATATCGGCTATCACACAAGATCCTCGCCCAGGCAAGGGTAGCACCTGGTACGTTGGAACACAGGAGTCCTCGGGCTCTTCGCGGAGCAACTCCGAAGGATTATTTAAGTCTACTGACAACGGAGCCACCTGGGTATCGTTACCCGGTACTTCGGCAACACCCATTCAAACGTCTGCCAGTTTTTCTGCTGTGATTGCATTGGCCGTACATCCAACGATAACCAATGCGGATGTGGTGCTCGCTGCAACATCAGCAGGCATCATGCGAAGTGCCGATGGCGGCCAAACGTGGGCACGAACATTGGGTACTACGAGCTTCCGGCTTCATCACAATCTGGCGGTCACGTCTCAAGGTATCATTTATGCGACTGCCGCAGGAACGCAGGGCGGGATATTTCGTTCGTCTGATGGAGTAACGTGGTCCAATATTTCTCCTTCGTTCCAAAAAACCGCACCGCCAAGAGCTAGTATCGCCATCGCACCATCGGACGAAAGCCAAGTGTATTTTTTCATCGCACGGGGAAATGAGCACGACCTGTTTCATTATCAGCACAACAGTTCAGGAGGCGTGTGGACTGACCGAAGTTCCGTCATCACTCAAATCCGGGAACCCAGCTTCACACGTGTTAACACGCAATCGGGTTACTGCATGTTTGTAAGTGTTCATCCTAGCAATCCTGCAGTAGTGTTTCTCGGAGGTATTTACCTCTATCGTAGCACCGATGGATTCAGCTCGCTGGCAAATGTGAGTATGAACACGGAACCTCATGAGGATCATCATGGCTTGGTTTTCTTCCCCTCCAATCCCAACCTCGCCCTCAATATCAACGATGGTGGCGTTTACTTGGCGGATATAGCGGCATGGCCGAAGAACTGGAGACCAATTAACAATAATTACGCAGCCACCCAATTCTATTCCGTTGCCATCCGCACGGAAGGCGCCAGCCAGGCGGTGGCAGGAGGAACACAGGATAATGGCACACATATGCAACGGGCACCTGGGTTGCCCTGGAGCAACGTTATGGGAGCTGATGGCGGATATGCAGCATTCAACGATTCCTTGTTGTACACGAGCATTCAAAATGCCGCGATTGTGGTAAATACCTGGAAAGGTGACAAGTTGGAACAGAAATTTGTGTTCAATGGATCTGCCCTCGGTGGCGTTCGCTTCATTCACCCTTTCTTCCTTGATCCTTCCGATAAAAACGTCATGTTTACTACGGTTGGAAAACAGGTTTGGCGAAACAACAAACTTGACCAACTTTTGTTAAATCCTCCTTTATCTTCGTGGGAGAGTCTTTCACTAGGAAGTGTGGACTATGATGCACTTTTGGCTATTGGTATAAGCTCACAAAAACCTACTCATCGCGTATACATGGCGGCAAGAAAATCTTCGGATCTGCTTTTTTATCGTTACGAAAAAGCACACGTTAGCGACTATGATGGTCCTCATTTTTGCGGTAAAATTCCGGCTCAAGCGTTTACTTTCGTAAATCAGATTAAAGTAGATCCTGATAATGGTAATGAGTTATTTGCCGTTATTTCCAACTACGAGCAATACAGCCTCTATCGGAGTGTTGATGCTGGAAGCAATTGGCAGAAAGTGGCTGGCAATCTGGAAGAAAACTCCGATGGCACCGGAAATGGCCCTGCTCTGGTTTGGCTGGAAATTGCGCAAGTGGGAAACCGAAAAGTTTATTTCGTAGGCACATCTACCGGGCTATTTGCTACTGAGCAGATGGATGGAGAAAATACGCATTGGGAAAAAATTGCACTTGATCAAATTGGCAATAGTGCGGTCGACATGATAGCCTCACGCAACAATACCTTCCTCGTTGCCGTGGCCACGCACGGCAGTGGGATTTTTACCGCCACCTTGAATGAATCGCTCTCACAGGTATCGGTTCAAAAGGAACTTCATTTTGGTTTCGTTGATGTGGGCAGTAGTTTTACAAAGGATGTGCGTATTGAGAATAATTACAGTGAAGCTCTCAAGCTGGACAGCGTTCAGAATCCCATTGGTTTTAAAGGCTCAACCGGCAGCAATTCAATTATGGCAAACAGCACTCTTAAACTTGCTGTCAGCTTTAACCCAGTTACACCAGAAAGTTATGCAGGAGAACTTCGCTTATTTTTTAATGGAGCGACCAGCCCCTTGACGGTGTACGTTACCGGGTCCGGTTCCTCACGTGAACTAAAAGTGCAAGACACGCTTTCTTTCAATACAGTCGGGGTGAATCAAACAAGGGTACTTGTTTTACCTCTAACAAATAATGGGAATGGTCCACTTACCATCACAAAGTTGGAGTATCCGGAAGGCTTTACCGGTGCAGCATCGGCAAGTATACTTCCTAAAAGTGCCTATGTATTACCTATATCGTTTCAGCCTACCGAAGCAAAGGAATACAAAGGAAGCCTCGTCATTACGTCAAATGGAAGTAGTGTTCCGATACAGGTTGATCTCTCCGGAAGGGGAGGTGTTATCACGGGTTTGAAAGAAGCTTTAACTAACCAGATTATTGCCTATCCCAACCCGGTTAACGATGAACTTTTTCTTTATACCGAGCTGCCCGATTTACAGTTTTACCTGATCAATTCAAATGGCCAGCTTATCCATTCGGGCAATCTTCCTCAGCGAAGTAATCGTAGTGTATCTGTTAAGAACCTTGTGTCGGGTATGTACTATGTTCAGTTTAAATCTAATCGTCAATTGGTTCATGTTAGCAAGGTAATAGTTGCGCATTAACTACACGAAATAAGATTTATTTAAAAAATGATTTTGAAATATTCTAAGTTCAACTAATAAGTGCAACACAAGAGGTTGAAAGAAGGGAAGATTTCTCCTCCCTTCAATTGACCGAGTTAGTTAAACTTGTGTTGCACTTATTAGTTGAACTTAGATTTTAAACAAATCAAAAATGAAACAATTTGATCGCAGAGAATTCCTAAAAGGTTTCGGATTACTTTCCAGCTACACTTTGGTATCCGGAGTTTTTGAGCCGGTGGCTTCCCTTGGGCAAGCGCCTGGTTCCAAAAAGGATTTATTTTTTAAAATTTCATTAGCAGAATGGTCTCTTCACAAGGCCTTGCAGGGAAAAATGTTAAATCATTTAGATTTTCCGGCTAAGGCAAAAAAGGATTTTGATATTTCGGCTGTAGAATACGTCAATCAGTTTTTTAAAGACAAGGCGACCGATTTCAATTATTTGAAGGAGTTGAAAGGCAGGTGCGATGACCATAGCGTTACCAGTGTGCTGATTATGATTGATCAGGAGGGGCACATGGCAGACCTAGATGCCGCGAAGAGATTGCAAGCTGTAGAAAATCATTACAAATGGGCTGATGCGGCTAAATTTTTAGGCTGTCATTCTATTCGTGTGAATTGTTATGGTGACGGAAAACAGGAGGAGGTCGCAAAGGCGGGGATAGATGGACTGCACAAACTAAGCGAGTATGCCCAAACCGTTGGCATTAATGTGATTGTTGAAAACCACGGAGGTATTTCGTCCAATGGAAAATGGTTAAGTGGTGTAATCAAGGGAGTTAATTTGCCGAATTGTGGTACTCTGCCCGACTTTGGAAATTTTTGTGTTCGGAGGGAGAAAAAGGAGAACGGAGAAATTTGTGTGGAACAATACGATCGTTACAAGGGGGTGCAAGAGATGATGCCTTTTGCAAAGGGTGTCAGCGCGAAGAGTTACGATTTTGATAGCTCCGGCAATTGCGTTGAGACAGACTATGCAAAAATGTTACCGATTGTAAAGGCCGCAGGGTACGCTGGTCATATCGGCATTGAGTACGAGGGATCAAAACTTTCGGAGGATGAAGGCATACGTGCTACCAAGAAATTGTTAGAGCGAGTGGGCTCACTAGGCTAGTGTAAATTCAAAAGCGTTGCAACGAATTCACAAATAAACACGAATGGGGACAAGATAAAACTCGTGTATTTTGAAATAGAATACGAAGGGGCTAAACTTTCTGAAGGTGAAGGCATCCGCGCCACTAAGAAACTGCTAGTGCGAGTGGGCTAACTAGGCTAGTGTAAATTAAAAAGCATTGCCACGAATTCACAGATAAAAACAAGATAAAATTCGTGTAAATTCGTGTTATTCGTGGCGAGAAGAATTTGCCGTTTATGTCCAAACATTAATTTAATTCAATGAAAAAGCTCACCTTTCTTCTTGTGCTCTTGGCTTGCCAAGCAAAGCCAACCGAAGCTGTTCTTTCTCCAAAAGATTTTGAAGCAAAATACAAATCGACCGCCCAAGCAATATTGCTCGATGTGCGGACAATCGAAGAAGTGGCGAATGGCAAAATACATGATGCGAAAAACATTGTGTATGATGATGCGTTTGCGACAAAGTTGGATTCACTACCACACCAACCCATCTTTGTGTATTGTGGCAGTGGAATCAGGAGTGCAAAAGCAGCAAAAATTCTAAAGGAAAAAGGCTACGATGAAGTGTATGAATGTGCAGGCGGATTGAAGGCGTGGAAAGCAGCAGATCTTCCTGTGGAGTAGTATTTACGCTACACGAATAATTTTCCCACTTTTTCCAAATCTACGTTCCCACCGGTGAGGATAATTCCCACGCGCTTGCCCGCAAATTTTGTTCTATCTTTTAGCACAGCAGCGAAGGGCACCGCACAGGAAGTCTCAACAATTATTTTCAACCGTTCCCAGATAAGCCTCATGGCAGCAATGATTTCTTCATCTGTTACCGTAATGATTTCTTTTACGTTCTGCTGAACGATCGGAAACGTTTTGTCGCCAAGCTTCGTCAGAAGCCCATCGGCAATCGTGTTTGACTGGGCTTCTTCTATTTTACCGCTTTTTAGCGAACGATAGGCATCGTCAGAGCCGGCCGGTTCACCGGCAATCACCGTTGTTTGTGGGGAGAAATATTTTACAGCCAGGGCAGTGCCACTTAATAGTCCACCACCACCGACAGGTGCCAAAATAAAATCCAGTGAATTGATTTCTTCTATCAACTCTTTGGCCGCAGTAGCTTGTCCTGTAATCACTTCGTAATTATTGAAGGGATGTATTTCTGTTGCGCCTGTTTTTTTGATTACTTCCGCGAGCGTTGATTCTCTTGAAGCCAGATTCGGCTCGCACTCGAAAATCTCACCTCCGTAACCTCTTACTCCGCGTTTTTTAATTTCCGGTGCTGTGCGGGGCATTACGATGTAGGATTTCACACCTAGAATTTTTCCTGCACGAGCAATCGCTTGTGCATGGTTACCTGATGAATGGGTGGCAATCCCTTTTTGAAGTTGATCCTTGGGAAGGGAGAGTGCCGCATTCATAGCACCCCGCGCTTTGAAGGCACCGACCTTTTGAAAATTTTCGCATTTAAAAAATAGGTTGCAGCCCGCCATTTCATTTAAACTTTCACTTGTCAACACGGGTGTGTATTGAATATAGGGTTTGATCCGTTCGTGCGCGTCCTTAATCGATTGTTTGGTAATCATGGTTGTGCTGCTTGTGCCTACAATCAAATATGGCGCATTTGTTTTTACAACACAAACTGACCTATTCGATCACTTCTTCCACAGCATCCATCTTCGCCTCGGAGTAGGCACCTGATGTGGCATAAATAATCTTGCCTTGCGGATCGAGAATAAAAAAATAGGGAACATCGCGTCTCTCAAAGTCCAGTGCCTCTTTATATTTCTTTAGTTCTCCTTTGTAGAAAAGAATGTAGGGTAATAATTTAGGATCGGTATTTTTCAGGGCTTTCTTTTTTGCTGTGTTAGTAGCGGCCGCATTCACACCTGTGAACATAGGGACGAAGTAGACGTTCACATCGTAGCCCATGCCGGCCATCATTCCTTCGGGCTTCTGAATAAACTTGTTGAAGATGGGGCTAAACCATGAGTTAAGTTCGTCTTCTGATTTTTTGCTATAGGCCAATCCAATTAGTGCGTATTTCCCACTCACATCCAGCGGCAAGGTGACTTTCTTGTCATCGACTGTTTCGGCTACCATTTCGGGAAAAGGTGTGCCAATAACTTGAGCGGCAGCACGAAGGAAACAGCCCAAAAGAACGAGTGAGAATAACAGCTTTTTCATTGGCAGATGGATGGTAGAATTCCTATCAAAACGCAGAGAACACTCTTTTATTTTAGTTTGGTGCTCCCCTTCTCGACTTCGTATTTTTTTGCTAAATATTCCTTCGTTTCAGGCGTGCGTAAACTTTCTACGTAGAACCATTCCGCTTTCGTTTTGGTGGGATAGAGCGTCAAAAGCAAATAGCCATGATCGCGGTCGTTGACATACTTCACATGTGGGTTTTGTTTCATCAACGCATGCTCTGCCAGTTTCACGGTATCATCTGGCTTGCGTTCATTACCATTTCCTGACGATACACTAGTGGTACCAAACTCGACAGCAAAAGGCTTGTATGCGTTTTTCACATCAACGGCTGCTTCTATCGCCCACGAGGCGTGGGTATCGCCTGCTGTGATAATGATATCCTTAATTTTATTTTGCGCGATGAAGTCGATGATCTTTTTCTTCTCTACCGGGAAACCATCCCACGAATCCAGGTTGCGTGGCATTTTTGGATACACCGCCTCTAAGTACATATCCGAAAATATTACCTGGTTGCCGATCAACTTCCATGTGGCTTTAGAAGACTTCAGTTGATCTTCAAACCAGGCGAGTTGTGTAGCGCCAAGCATTGTACGGTCTTCTTTTTTTAGATCCGGATTGTTGATGTCGGTAATCTCAGGGTCACGACCAGCCAGCCGTTCGTCTAGCATGATCACATCGGCCAGCGGGCCAAATGAATACGAGCGATAAAGTTCACTACTTTCGCGAATGGGCATCCATTCATAGTAGGTTTGGCGTGCTGCTGCTTTTCTCGCTTGATAGTCACCTTCTTCTGGCTGATGGTTCTGTGCGCCCGTTACCGTGGAATTATTGGCCACCTCATGATCATCCCAAATGGATATGAATGGATGTTGTTGATGTATTCGTCTCAACCCTTTATCCAATCGATAAAGTGAATGACGAGTGCGATAATCTTTCAATGAAACGATCTCATACGGAGGAATATTGATTCTTCCAATAGTGGTATCGCCATATCTTCCCTTCCCGTATTCATAAATGTAATCGCCAAGATGAAGCACAGCATCTAGCACGGGGCGATCTGCAATTTTATCATAGGGATTGAAATAGCCCCACTCCCAATTGGCACAACTAACCACCGCAAATTTTAGACTATCTTTTGCATCGACAGGTGTTGTTTTGGTGCGACCCACAATGGACGTCTGCCCCAGTGCCATGAAACGATAAAAATAAACTTGGCCGGGTTTTAGGCCATCCACATCTATCTTCACCGTATAATCTCGGGCTGGAGATGTGGTGATCGAATCAGATTTATAAACAGAAGAAAAAGAAGCATCTTCGGCTAATTCCCATTTCACATCAATGGATGCCAGGGAATCTTCAGGCGTTACGCGTGTCCAAATGATCACTCTATCGGGTAAAGGATCTCCAGAGGCCACTCCGTGATAGAACGGCCTTAGGGCGGCATCAAAATGGGAAGCAACGGCCTCTTTCCATTTGATGGCGATCTCTTTTTTAGGTTGGCAAGCACTTAAGCAAAGTGTGGCGAGTAGAATTACGAATAATCGCATAGGGTGGAGTATTTTTATGAAGGTAGGTATTGCAAACAAATAATGCCTAGTTCCCATCCATCGTTCGCCTATTTTTAACAATTTGGTAAACATCCGGTCGACAAGCGCAACCTTATCGCTATATTTTCAGTCTTAAACGAAGAGTTCAACAAACGACTCCCTTTATGAAATCATTGATCTATGTTTTATTATTTATTCCTGTTTCCCTCTACGGCCAGTCGGCTATCGACAAAGCAACTGCGCTTTTTGAAGCCAGAAAATATGACGAGGCTGTAAAAATTCTGGAGGCCATACCAAAGAAAAGCCCTGATTATGCCGGCTCACGGTACTATTTGGGCCGGATCGCTTTCAATAAGAAAGAATTTGACGATGCCCAAGATTACTTTGAGGAGGCTGTCGAGCTAAACGACAAGGTGGCAGATTACCACAATTGGCTGGGCAACACCTATGGAACCATTGCGCGGGACGCGAATATGATCAAGCAGGGGATGCTGGCACCTAAAATGAAAAATGCCTGGGAGAAAGCCATTGCGCTGGATGGAAAGAACATTGACGCACGCACTTCCCTTATTCAATATTACACTCAGGCTCCGGGTTTTATGGGTGGCAGTTTTGAGAAGGCCAAAGAAGTAGCCAATCAAATTTTAAAACTCAACCCGGCAGAGGGGCACCGGCAGATGGGAAATATTTTACTATCTGAGAAGAAGCCGAACGAAGCCGAGAAAGAATTTTTGGAAATGGCGAAAGCAGACCCCACTTATGCAAATGGACTTGCCAATTTTTACACGAATCAAAAGCAATACGATAAGGCATTTGCGTTGTTTGAAGAAGCTTTGAAGAAAACACCGGAAGACTATGTTTCGATATATCAAATAGGGAGAACGGCAGCAGTTAGTGGACAGAAATTAGACAGAGGAGAAGAGTGTTTGAAAAAGTATTTGTCCTATACTCCCAAACAGAATGAGCCCTCACATGCAGGAGCCAACATGAGGCTGGCGCAAATCAAGGAGAAGCGAGGTAACAAAGTTGAAGCGAAAAAATTGTTTGAGACTGCATTAAAACAAGATGGAAGTTTAAAAGAAGCGAAGGAGGGACTGGAGCGGGTGTCGAAATAGCACTAGTGGGGCCAACCACTGCCTCGATGCGCACCATCAATCAAGAAAGAATCCAGGTCATCGATGTGCTTAGGGGTTTTACCTTGCTAGGCATCATTCTCGTTCACTTCACGGAACAGTATTACGCAGGGCAGCCGCCTAAAATTCATGAAAATTATGGCGCGCACAACCTGGCTGATATGATCGTTCAGGGATTCATCGGCATTTTCATTTCGGGCAAGTTCTTCATGATTTTTTCTTTTCTCTTTGGGATGAGCTTTTTTATTCAACTGAATAAAAGCGATGGCTCTCCTGTCTTTCTATTTCGCTTTGCGTGGCGATTACTGGTGCTGTTTGCAATCGGTTTTGTACACCACCTTCACTACCGGGGCGATATACTCACCATCTATGCCGTATTGGGCGTTGGGTTACTGGTGTGTCATAAATTACCAGACAGATTTTTACTGGCACTCGCATTATTATTGGTTTTTGATGCACCAGCTATCATCCAACGCACCGTTGATGTGCTATCGCCAACAAACTCAGCCAATCCTTTTATGAGTGGCGATGAAAAGGCATTGGAAGTTTACTACAACACGCTAAAATCAGGAAGCTATCCAAATATCCTTCGAGCAAATTTTTATGAGTTCATGCCCAAGTTTGATTTTCAAATTCTGTCGGGCAGGCTCTACATTACAATGGGATTGTTTCTGTTGGGTCTCTATGCCGGGCGAAAAAACGTTTTCGAAAATATTCCTTTTTTCAAAAAGTTAATCCACTATGGACTGTGGTCGCTGCTAGGTTGTGTGGTTTTCGCAGGAGTGTTGGCCTTGGTAGTTTTTGTTGCCAAAGTAGAGATGACACAGTCGCTTCAGTTTCTGGTAGGAGGTTCCGTGTACGATGTTTTCAATACGGCTCTAGCCGCTATTTATGTGGGTTTGATCGTTTCGGCTTTTCAAAAAGAAAAATGGCGCCAGCGATTGATGAATTTTTATGAAGTAGGGCGCATGGGGCTCTCTACTTATTTGATGCAAGCCTTGGTGGGCACGGTGCTTTTGTTTGGGTATGGTTTTGGCTGGCTCGGAGATTTCGGAGCAGGCATTTGGGCAACCATTGCCCTGATCGTGTTTACTCTTCAAATACTATTTAGCAAGTGGTGGCTGGCCCGATTTCAGTATGGCTCTGTTGAGTGGCTGTGGCGAAGCTTGACCTACTTCAAGGTTCAGTCTTTGAAAAGGTAATTCTGCAACGCTAGAAAGTTTTTTTATTTATCTTTCACCATGTGTTCGAAGATTTTCATTTTCTTCCTTCTTATCGCTTGGCAAATTGGACTGGCTCAGGGCGATTCGACCAAGCGGAAAAAGCAAATTGGTTTTTACTCACATGCAGGTGTTGTTCATGGCGATTTCGCAAAACTTAATTCGACCTTGTCGAGTCTTGGATATCCAACACTTCAAAATTTTTATGGCGGTGGGACTTTTGGCTTCACCAGGCATGGCAGTAAGAACAACTCGTATTCCCACCTAGCCGGTTCGTTTTTGCAATCAGATCCAGGTTTTCTAGATCAATCAGCCACAAAAGATGTTCGATTGAGAAATTGGGAACTGCAGTTGGGAGGCAATTTTGATTTAGTAAAGCACCCGAAATGGTTAATTTATCCTTTTCTCACAGAAGGCTTTGGCTACAGTGAGCTGACGCTGTACGACAACATTGTGCGGCAATCATTTGCCAGCAGTGTGGCTACTTTGGCAAGTCCCGATTCAAAAACATGGTCAACGTGGTATCTGTTTCTAAATGGTGGAATGGGCATTGAACGCAAGTTTCGTGTTTGGGTGTATGATTTTTATGTAGGAGCTTCCGGTGGCTACCGATTTAATTTTGCTTCTCGCTACAAGGCAGATTACCCTACCAACGATAATGCGCCCATTGGCTTGAGTGGCTTCGAGTGGAACATCCGAATTCGATTTGAAATTTGGGATGTTAAAAGATTAAACAGAATGGACGAGCGATGGGGGCAGAAGAATAGAAAATAAGAGAGTTGTTGGTCATCTGATTATTAATTTGAAGGAAAGCAAGTAACTTGCTTTCCTTTTCTGTTTTCAAGACGCATCATGAAAAAGTATTTTTTAAAATTATATCAATACAACGCCTGGGCCAACGATCGGGTGATTGCCAGACTTAGCCGTGAAGACGTGAAGGACGAAAAGATTCTTTCCATTTTTGGGCATGTGCTAGCTGCTCAATTTTTATGGCTTCATCGGATTAAAGGGCTTACGCCCCCCAACGTAAAATTATGGGGAGCGTATTCGCTTGATACATTAGAAAAGATGGCTAAGGATGCCAACCAACAGTGGCTTGATTTTGTAGAAAGCAACGATACTTTTGATCGGGAGCTAACCTACACCAACTATACGGGAGACCCCTACACGAACAATGTGGAAAGCATTATGATGCACCTCGTCAATCATTGCTCCTATCATCGGGCACAGTTAGCCTTGTTGCTTCGACAAAAAGGATTCGAGCCCATCAACACAGATTTCATCACCTATGATCGTGTGGTGCGGGGTCAATGGAAAGAATGAGCAAAAACTTTCAGGTCGATATTTATTTTAGAACCACACTTGAACAAAAACCAAAAAACATGATAAAACTATTTTTCTTTGCCTCACTGGTCGCTTCGGCTTCTGCTTTCGCGCAGAAAGACGTAACCGTTTGTCACACATCAGCCACTGATAAATTTGCTGTGTTTGCCTCCAACAAAAAATTCAATCGCGATCATCCAAGCCCGCTGCCATACGTACACGAGAGCCAGGCAGGAGGAAAGATGATTAAGATAAAATGTGCCGATGGCGTAGAGGCAAATGCCTATTTGATCGAAGCAAAGTCAAAGACCAATAATTGGGTTTTTGTATTCCAAGAATGGTGGGGTTTGAATGACCACATCAAACGTGAAGCCGAGAATTTATATAATGACTTGGGCAATGTGAACGTCATCGCACTCGATATGTACGATGGAAAATTGGCGACCGATCCACAATCAGCCGGCAAGTACATGCAAGAGTTTAAAAAAGAGCGTGGTGCCGAAATCGTGAAAGGTGCGTTAGCTTTTGCAGGACCAGCTGCAAAAGTGGGAACTATTGGTTGGTGTTTTGGTGGAGGTCAATCTATGCAAGCGAGTTTGATTGCTGGAACACAAGCTGCTGCCTGCGTTATTTACTACGGTCAACCTGAAGATAATATCGATCGGCTGAAAACACTGAATTGTGATGTGTTGGACATTTGGCCCACTCAAGACAAATGGATCAATAAAGAATTGACTGATAAATTTGTGGCGAACATGAAGGCGGCCGGTAAAAATTTAACCGTGAAGTCATATGAGGCAGACCACGCATTTGCCAACCCTAGTAATCCAAAGCACAACAAGGAGTTGGCCGCAGATGCGTATAAGAATACGTTGGCGTTTTTTAAGGCAAGACTAAAATAAGTTGAAAATTGATTGATTTGAAGATGAACCGTTGAGGGTTTACAATCAGTCTGGACCATTTTCCGAACGGCTAATTGAATTTTCAAATCGAATCATTTTCAAATTTTCAAATTAGATTTATTCCCAAATCACCATTCCCTCCTTAGCATGATACCAAGTAGGGTATTTTGGAACGTGTATCTTCTCTACCTCATTTCGTTTTACTTTCATGGTTGGCGTCATCAGTCCATTCGGAATGGTCCATTCGCCTTGCATGACTACGGCTTTCTCTAGCTTCTCATACGACTCAAGACCCGCATTCACTTCTACCAGCGAGGCGGCCAAACTTTTTGTCAACTCGTCTTTAGATTTTGTTTTTCCGGCTGCCGATAAAACCGTTAATGCCAAAGGTTGCGGAATGCCCATACCCACTACACACACTTGCTCGATATCTGAATTGGTGAGCAGTTTCATTTCAATGGGCGAGGGAGAAACATATTTTCCTTTGTCGGTTTTGAACTGATCTTTTACTCGGCCCACGATTGTTAAGTAGCCGTTTGCATCAATCTCACCCTTGTCGCCTGTTTTTAAATAACCCTCCTCATCAAAGGCTTCGGCTGTTAGCTCAGGTTCTTTGTAATAGCCTTTCATGTTGGTTGGGCCTTTTAAGCGAAGCTCGCCATCAGGAGAAATTTTTATTTTTAATCCAGAGTAAGGTAGACCTACAGATCCGACCTTATTTTTTCCGACTCGATTACAATGAGACACGATGCAATCTTCCGTCATACCAATCCCTTGCAAAATGGTAATACCGATTGACTCAAACCAGTTCAACAGATCAACCGAAATGGGTGCGGCACCAGAAAAAATGTAGATGGTATTTGCCAATCCCAGTTTCTTTCGGATGCTCTTTTTTACAATTGAACTGATGATAGGGATAGAAAGCAATGTGCTTAATTTCTTTTGAGGCATTTTCTCCAAGATCTTCTCGCGGAATTTTGCCCAGATGCGAGGTACAGCGAAGAATAGGCTGGGTTGTGTTTCGAATAGATTTTTTGGGAATGTTTCCAACGACTCAGCAAAAGAGAATTCCCCGCCCCTGTAAAAACCACACATTTCGATCGCCACACGCTCAGCAATATGACTTAAGGGCAAGTAGGAAAACAACTTCGGATGCATAGGCACGCCCAATTCGGTCATTGCATTTTTGGTGCCATCAAAATTTCCAACCGTGTGCATCACGCCTTTAGGTTTGCCCGTAGTACCAGATGTGTACATAATACTCAAAAGATCATCACTTGTCCAATTGGCTACTTCGGTCAACGGCTTTTGGCTCGCCACCATTTTTTCCCAGGACTGCTGTTCGTTTATTCCATATAATTCAATTCCGATTCGAATCATTGAGGATGGAATGCCATCTTGTTGTGTAGAATAGTCGTCTAACTTTCCTATAATAATGGCTGCTGATCCACTGTGTTCAAGAATTTGTTTAATCGATGGGGCGGTTAAGGTGGCATAAAGTGGAACAGAAATATGTCCTGTCATCATGATGGCCAAATCGGCCATGATCCAATGCGCACAATTTTTAGAGAGTAGAGCAATATTGCTTTTAGGCGGCAGGTTTAAAGAGTTTATGCCAGCTGCTAGTTTGCGGGCTTCTTCACCTGCTTGTTGATAGGTCCATGTTCGCCATTGGCCATTGAAGGGTTGGCGGAGGAAGGTATTGGTGGGCATTTGCTTTTCCCATTTACAAAATTCGGCAAGGGGGCTACTGGTTTCCATAGGTTAACAATCGTTTGAAATCCGATTTAGCAATAAATTAACATAAAAGAAAAAATACTAACCCGAACTTATTAAGCGTCCAAGCACTACCAAAGGTGGACGCAATGCAAACCTTACTGCAATAGTGCTTCATTTTGACTTATAGAGCCAAATGGTCGGTTTTGTTTTCGTACTCATTTTCGATCTTTTAACAGTTCGACATGCTATGACATCGATAAAAAGAAGAAATTAAATTGACGCCTCGATTTCGGCCAGAAAACCGGTCGAATGGGTTTTAGTTTATACAAACAGAAACTTTATAGCGATTGAGTTGATCGAGTACATCTTCAATTTTCGATTTTTTCATAACGTACTGTTTTGGTCGCTTCTTCCTACCTTGCATCGATCTAACCTCCTCATGTCAGAAAAAAAACTATTCCTGCTCGATGCCTACGCATTAATCTACCGTGCCCATTTTGCGTTTACCAAAAACCCGCGCATCAATTCAAAAGGCATCAACACCTCCGTGCCGTTTGGCTTTACGAATACGTTGCTTGAGGTATTGCAAAAACAGAAACCCACACACATAGCCGTTGCCTTTGATACTTCGGCCAAGACTTTCCGTGATGAGATTTTTACAGAGTATAAAGCGACACGGCAAGAGACACCCGAAGATATTCGAGCAGGTGTACCTAAAGTAAAGGACATTATTCGAGGCTTCAACATCCCTATTTTGGAAATGGATGGCTACGAAGCAGATGACATCATCGGCACCATCGCCAAGAAGGCAGAGAGAGAAGGGTTCACTGTTTATATGATGACCCCAGACAAAGACTTTGGTCAACTGGTAACCGACAACATTTTGTTATACAAGCCAGCCTACATGGGCAACTCAGTGGATATTCTCGGCCCCAAAGAGGTGTGTGAAAAGTGGGACATTGAAAATGTTTCGCAAGTGATCGATATCCTGGGATTGCAAGGAGATACATCCGACAACATTCCGGGTATTCCGGGGGTGGGGCCAAAGACAGCAGCCGAACTTTTGAAGCAATACAAGAGTGTGGAGAACATTATTGCCCACTCCAGCGAACTCAAAGGAAAATTGAAAGAGCGCGTAGAACAGTTTGGCGAACAAGCTATCTTATCAAAAAAATTGGCCACCATTATTTTAGATGTTCCTGTCGAGTGGAATGAAAAAGACCTGGAGTATTCAGGCCCGGATGCCGAAAAACTAAAGCCGATTATAGAAGACCTAGAGTTTAAGACGATGGCTCCGCGGATTTTTGCAACAGCAACAGGATCCTCGGTCGTCAGTATGCCAGCGGCAGTAGCTAAACCGGCACAGCTCTCCATATTTGGAGGGGAGGAGCCAACAGCTGGTGTTACCGAAGAAGCAGAAAAAAAAGTCCTTGATCAATCTTCGGTAAACTACAAAAAGCTCAATGAAGAGGAAGCAACTCAATTAGCGGCCAAACTGAAATTACAGAAGGAATTTTCGTTTGAAGTACTCACCGATCAGGCAGATCATTTTGATTTTGCGATAACGGGGTTGCTCATTTCGCCATCACCTACCGAAGCCTTTGAACTTGAGCAAAAATCGGTTTCTGTATTTGGTGAGGTATTTGCGGATGAGTCCATCGTTAAAGTGGGCCACAACATTAAGTTACCGATTCTTGCCCTAAAAAAGACTGGTATCGAAGTGAAAGGCACCCTCTTCGATACGATGCTTGCTCATTATCTGATTGAGCCTGAAGCTTCGCACGATCTGGGAATCATTTGCAATCAATACCTGGGTTATCAACTCTCACCCGAAACAGAAGTACACGCACGCTTTGAACGTGTAGACCAAACGCTTCAGTTGAAGATAAAATTGCAAAAGGAGTTAGAGAAGCGAGGTCACTCGCGCCTGATGCGCGATGTCGAGATGCCGTTGCTACATGTGCTGGTTGCAATGGAGTTTGAAGGAGTGGCTTTAGATGAACAAGCCCTTCTGCGGATGTCAGATGCGTTGAGAAAAGATAGCGAAAAAGTACAGAAGGAAATTTATGAAATAGCTGGGCAGGAATTTAACATTGGCTCGCCCAAGCAACTAGGCGAAATCTTGTTCGACAAGATGAAGCTCATGGATAAAACTAAAAAAACGAAAACGGGTCAGTATGCAACGGGCGAGGAGGTTTTATCCAAGTTGGCAGACGAACACGAAATCGCCAAGAAGATATTAGACTATCGTGAATATGAAAAGCTAAGATCAACCTACGTAGATGCACTGCCAAAAATGGTAAGTCAATTTGATCACCGGGTACATACAGATTACCGACAGGCAGTCGCTGCAACAGGAAGATTAAGTTCGAATAATCCCAATTTGCAAAACATTCCCATTCGCACAGAAAAAGGACGACAAATACGTAGTGCCTTTGTGCCACGCAGCAAGGATTTTCTTTTCATGTCTGCCGATTATTCACAAATCGAATTACGCATCGCAGCTTCGTTTGCAAAAGACGAAACGATGATTGAAGCATTTCGATTAGGACGAGACATTCACACCACCACGGCTGCTAAAGTCTTCAAAGTGGAAATTGACAAGGTAACGCCTGACATGAGGCGCAAGGCGAAAGAGGTGAACTTTGGAATTTTATATGGGAGCACTGCTTTTGGCTTGGCGCAGAATCTTAACATTTCCAGAACGGAAGCGGCTGAAATTATAGAATCCTATTTTAAAGAGTTTGCCGCCATCAAAAGGTATATGGACGGTAGCATCAATCTGGCGCGCGAGAAAGAATATGTAGAAACCATCTTAGGAAGAAGAAGATATTTGCGTGACATCAACTCGCGCAATATCTCTACCCGGGGCTTTGCAGAGCGCAACGCCATCAATGCGCCTATTCAAGGAAGTGCCGCAGACATCATAAAAATTGCCATGATCAATATTCATCGTTGGCTACAAAAGGAAAAGCTGCAAACGAAAATGATTTTGCAAGTGCATGATGAATTGGTGTTCGACCTTCACCAAGACGAAATTGAAATCGTCAAGCCCAAGATCAAAGAACTCATGAAATCTGCCGTGATTTTGGATGTGCCTATGGAGGTGGAAGTAGGTGTGGGGAAGAATTGGTTAGAGGCGCATTGATATCAAGTTACTTTCGTACTATTCTAAAGTATTTGAATTCTTGTGAATGTGAGAACTTTACTCTCAGATAGTAAACTCCGCTTGAGAGATCATTTAATTCAAATTCATTGGTAGAACTTAATTGGATATTGAATAACTTTCCAATACCATCAAGAATTTGAACGTTATCAATAGGTAGCTTAGAATCTAACTTTAGCGTTCCATCTGTTGGATTTGGATAAATCTTGAAATCATTTTCCAATGGCTCAAGTCCGGTAACCAAATTCACTAACAATGGGAGAGCAACTGATGTAGCTGAAAGAAAATTTTGATTTCCTGATTGACTGGCGGTAATACTTGCCGTGCCGGCACCTACCAGTTTAACTAGTTTTCCAATAACCTTCGCCACAGCTTCATTATCTGACTGAAAAGAAACTTCAAGTCCTGATGTAGATGTGGCGACTAACTGAAAATCAGGATCTGTAGTTTTCTTTTCACCAAAATTGTCGAAAGTAATTGTTTGACTTGCTTTTAGTACCGTTAGCGTATTATCCACCTTCGTGGCGGGAAGGTAAACGGAGTTGCCTTCTTGGCTGGCCGAAATGGTAGTTGTGCCTGCTGAAAGAATCGTTACCTGATTTCCATTTACTTGAGCGACATTGAGATTTGAGCTGGCATAACTAATAGGCAATCCGGAGCTTGCTGTGGCATTGAGAGCAAATGGAGCGTCTCCATATTTTTTTTCCACCAATGCTGTAAAAGCAATTGTTTGATCGGCTTTTAATACGGTAAGTATTCTCTCCACCTTTGTGGCTGGAAGATAAACGGAATTTCCCTCTTGACTGGCCGAAATGGTAGTTGTGCCCGCAGAAAGAATCGTTACCTCATTACCATTTACCTGGGCAACCGATGGATTTGAACTCGCGTAACTAATAGGCAAACCAGAAGTTGCCGAGGCATTGAGAAGAAACGGAGCTTCTCCATATTTTTTGTCACCCAATAGGGTAAAAGCAATCGACTGCGATTCAAGGATAGCAGTATAGGTTGAACTTACTCCTCCATTACCTATGTTAAAATCTAATGTTGCACTTAAGGTGGTGATGTCAACTTGAACGGGTTGAGTCATTGGTAGCTGATCTAATTCAAAAGCAATTACTAGCTGATATTTTCCAGGGGCTAGATTACTAAATTGATATTTTCCATCAGCATCTGTTTCGGTAACAGCTACAATTTTTCCTGTTTCTGAAAGTAGTACAATAGGTAGATTTGATATTCCTGCTGTTTGCTCAACTCTTCCGCCTGGCGGAGTTTGTGTGGCTACGGTGCCACTAATTATTCTGCCACCAGGATTGCCAGGGGTTATTTTTAAGATCTCAAAGGTGAGGTCAGTATCAGTTGAAAGCTTGAAAAACGAAGTAGGTGCTAACAGAACAGTCTTACCAAAAATGGTAGGGGCATATTGTGCAAAATCGGTTCGATCAGGGATAAAGAAAAGAGTATGCTCATGATCATCTAACTGAAAGCTAAACTGATCGCTTGAGGTGGGAACAATTTTATTAATGAATTTGACTACGCCATTATCTTGTTTCTGATACAAAAAAAGCTTCCCTTTTGTAATAGTAACACCATCTTCTCCTTTTATTTTTCCCGTAAGGTTATACTGTACTTGATTGATGGTGAGTGGGAGCGTAAACGAATTTGTATGACAATCTCCGAAAGCACAAGTAATCTCTACAGCGTACTCACCAACAGGTAGTGGATTAACCAGATTAATCACCCAATTTCTGTTTACAACTGAACCACTAAAATTGAAGCCTTCATTTACCTGTTTTTCTAAAACAGTGGCGTTCGAAGCGTTTTTTATCTTGACACTGTAGCTTTCGTAAAGTGAGTACACTAAATAATTATTATTGCGAAAATCAACAGACAAGTTTAGTTCTGCATCTGTATTGTCGTAAGTGCCTGAGGCAACAGCATTGGTAATTGCATAGGAGGGAATGGGTGGAGAAATATAAAGTGGGTAACCTGGAGAAGTATTGTTGCCGTAATTTGTTTCTAAAACGCTTCTGCCTTGATTTAATTCAATAAATAGATAGTATACTCCGGGTTGCGTGTAATATCCACTAAAAACAAGTGTTTTTGATTCTCCTGGATTTAGTCGATCGTAATTATAATAACTAAGATTAATGGAACGATCATTAAGTGGTGCGCTTCGAGATAAGTAAACTTGAGTTGAATAACCACCAACTGCGGTACTCCCATTATTTTTCACGGTAAATACAGCGGAAAACTCAAAGGAACCGCTAACATGGGAAAAATTGTTTAGTCCAACAAATTCAAGGTCAATATTGCTACTGGTTACATTTATTGGAGCGGAAGTAATGGAATTGTTGGTTTCGTTTGTTTCTACATAACGATCATCAGAATCTGTTTTGCCAATGATATAGTACTGACCCGGGATTATATTCGGGATAATCAATTTGGCATCGGCTCGATTTTTAAAGATATCCGCTCCTTCAAGAATGCCGCTGGAGAATGTTTCTAAAAGTTTATCATCCGTGCTTAGTATTGGGTCGGTGCTTAAATAAAATGAAGTAATGAGGAATTCATCTACGTCAGTTCCCGAATTGCTACCCTCATACACTGGAAAAATTGCGTCATTTGAAGTAACGGCTGCAGGGATATTCAAATAGGAAAATTGAAAGTCAGCATTGGACTGATTAATGGTGTAGCCCGGAACAACATGGACATTATTTGTTTCATCTGTTTCAGTAATAGACGAAGACGCATCAAGAACAACAATTAAAAAATAGTTACCTGGTGCGGGCGGACTATAGTAGAAGAGACCAGTACGTGCGTATGTTTTAGCTTCTCCTGCGTCAAACTTCTCAAGGTAAAAATTATCAAACAAAAAATCATTGGTATCAAAAACATTGTCCGTTGAGAAATATATTCGATTATAACTATATGATGAAATGGGAACTATGCCATCATTTTTGACGGTAATGGACACAGATATTTTTTTATAGGGATCAAATGAAGTAGGCCCAGAAGTACCAGAAACAACTAAATCTTGACTCAAACAGAAACAATGAGCGAAGAGTAAGCTTAAAAAGAGTATTTTTTTCATAAATAAAAGAACCCTGTCAAATTTAAGAAAAAAACCCATCGGGTATTTAATGGAAGTTTGAGTATTCTGTAAGTAAGAAAGGAACACCTATTGGGTTAAGCGCAAGCTTTGATGATGCCAGTTTGGAGAGGTTGATGTCGGGAAGAAGGGATGGAGGCGCATTAGAAACTTCACGTTAAAATAATCGGAGTTTGTAAACAGATTCTGATTTCGTTTCTAAATTTAGCTTATGAAAAAGCTCCTAATTATCTGCCTGATGTGTGTTGCCTGCTCAACGTCCACCAAAAAAGAGCAGCCCCAAGAGTCTATTGATTCTACGGAAGTCGATTTAAAACAGGATAGCATGGCCTCCACAGTAGACAAAGAGTTCAACGATGAATTGCGTATCTACAATGGTCATTTTGAGTGGCAACCGGAAGGTGGAGCTGAAGGGGGTGGGAGCCTAACCCTTACCTACAACGAGAATCGCGAGTTTACTTTTAGCCTGAGCACTTCATTGAATGAGTGCGGAGCTAACCTAGAAGGCACTTTGTTTGCAGATCGAACCCAGCATGCTTTTTACCAATCGGATAACTGTTACCTGCACTTTAACTTTCTAATGGGCGATACAGTGGAAATTATTGAAGAGAAGTGCGACAAACATCCTGCGGAGTGTGGTTTTGCAGGGGATTATGTGAGGGTAAAGGGCTAGCCCAATCGATTTTTGCATCCGATAAATATTATTTATATTTGTGTTTTACAAATATAATATGGCAACATTTACGAGCACTTTATCAGATAATCTTCTCGAGCAGTTGGCTGAAAAGGCCAAGGCTTTGTCTGTCCCCAAAAACAAATTGATCGAAAATGCGCTCCGATTGTATTTGGAGCATTTGGAGAAAGCAGAATATATCAAATCGTATAAACTTGCTGCCCAAGACAAAAATACCTTGCAGCTTGCTGAAGAGGGAATGGAGGAATACTTGCGACAATTGGAAAAATGAAGCAAGGTGAAATTTGGTTTGTTGACTTGAATCCAACAAAAGGAAGTGAGCAGGCAGGGCAGCGGCCTGTGGTTGTTATTAGCGGGAATTTATTGAATGAGCATCTCACAGTTGTAATTGTAGTTCCGCTTACAACAAAAATCAAGAACTACAAGGGCAATCCGATTCTTACCCCCAACAAAACGAATGGATTAAAAACAGAATCCGAAATGTTAATCTTTCATGTTCGATCCGTTTCAAAAGATCGGTTGGTAAAAAAAATCGGAAGCATTGAAAAGGAAGAATTGAATCGTACGATCAAAACGCTCAATGATATTTTGAAATACTAGAAGCTGAATTCTGCTTTTTCAATAAAAGTTGACTAATAATTCCGCAATCGGTTTAATCGTCTCAATTGTTGAAAAAATTACATCGGTGGATTTTCATCAGGCGGATGATTTAACTTTGTGGCTTAGTTAACAAACTATTCAATGAACCCAACACAACTTCTTGGCCTTTCGGCTGGCGCTTTCACCACCATTGCATTTCTTCCTCAAGTAATCAAGACGTGGAAGAGTCGCTCTGCCAAAGATTTATCACTCGGCATGTTTTCACTTTTCTGTTTAGGTGTAGCGATGTGGCTAGCGTATGGTATTTTGGTAAACGATATACCCGTGATTGCCGCCAACCTGCTCACACTAATTTTGGCCGGGATCTTATTGTTCTTTAAACTTCGGTTTAAGAATTAGATTAGCGTCTTTGTGCTTTAGTGATAAAATTTCACCACTAAGACACGAATGAACATGCGCGTAAAGAGAAAGTCAAAATTTCACACGTAGCGTACCAAAAATATTTCTTCCCGGGGCATTGATACCAGACGCAAACGTACGGTATTGAATGTCCATTAAATTATCAATACCTGCTTGCACCACAAAGGTCTTGTTAATCTCATAAGAGCCGCGAATACTAATGGTGTACCATCCTGGCATGCCGGTAGGCGTAGCATATTGAAGATTATCTTCACCGCTATTACTATAATCACCCAAACTTTTTTCTAAACTAAAATTAAGAAAAGCTTCGGCTCGGATTTTTTTGGTGGAATAGAGAATCCCACCTCTGCCAAAAGCTGGTGCAATGTGATCCAATGGTGTTTCGGTACTACCCGGGTTTAGAACTCGTCCATAAGTAAAATTATAAGAAGCAGTAAGTGAAAATTGCTGTGTAAAATCATATCGTCCACCAAGCGTGTAGCCATACAAGTAAGCCTCCGCTGCATTTTGACTTGTAAAAATATTGGCAGGAAACCCATTGTAAGTAATGGTAGATTGGCCGTTGTAGGAGGAAGGCCTCACGACTATCGCATCCAAGAATTTAGTATAGAACCCTACCGCTTCTAATCGTGCTTTTGCACCAAAGAAACGAGTTACAGCCAAATCTGCATTGATGGTGCGTTCAGGCCCTAGTTCTGAGTTTGGCAACACAAGCGTACCTGCAGAAGTTGAGGTGCCGGTTTGTGTATCAAATACTTTGGCAAGATCGTCAAAGTTAGGCACTCTGAAACCGGTACTTCCCATCAAAGAGAATTTCCATGAAGTGGGCGTGTATACTAATCCAATGTTTCCGCTGGCGTATGTGTTTTCCTGGCTAATTCTTTTAAAAGGAAACGCAAAAAACTGTTGACTATTAAAGCTTGAAAACAGAGTGCTATATCCGAGGCGAATACCATCGTTCAGGAAAAGATTTTCCGAGAGTTCTTTCGTGTGTGTGATGTACAATGCATACAAGCCCATTACATTCTCTCCGTCTGGATAGCGAGTACTTACAGATGAAAAGGATAGGTTGGTTATATTGGTACGAGTGGCCGTTGAATTTAATACATTGTATTGGCCATCAAATCCGTACCTGATTTTATGTCCTTTGATTTCTTTGTTAAAGTCAATGTTTAATCCATACACACTGATTTTCTCAACTCGGCTGTCCCGATTATTGCTATTAAAATTTCTGGTAATCCTGCTTTCTTCAACATCTTGATAGCTCGCGGTAGCAGTTAGCCCATCTGCCCATTTTCCTAAATCTGTCACCTTAATGGAATAGCTTCCCATAAACCGTTTTTCAGGGCCGTAATTCCACTCTGCAGTTCGCAAACCGATGCCATTTGCGCCCGGATCGGTAAGACGATCATAACGAGGTATGTTCGTTGAACTAGAATATTGAAAATTTAAATGATGGCTTACGCGATCATTTGCTTTGTAAAGAAACTTTTGAAGTAAATCCCATTGACGATAGCCACTAAATTTCTGTACTAACGGGTCTGCGTTATCAACCAACAAATCACCTGAATTGTCTGGCGCACGCGCCACGTATTGATTACGCAAGCCAAAGGGCTGATCAAGATTCGGATTTTTTTCTTTGCCCATTCGGAGATCTCCGAAATCACTTAATGTAAAAGATGTAAATGACCCCAATCGATTATCAGCAACGTTCAAATCAAAATGAAACGTCTTTTCATCATTGACAGAGCCAAGTCGAACAAAGCTTTCGCCAGAGGTATTTGTTTTGCCATCAACAGTTGACAACTGCGGATTGCGTGTGTAGAAATGAATCACACCACCTAACGCATCACTTCCGTACACCGTAGAGGAAGGGCCAAACAAAATTTCAGCATGATCTAAGTTGTTGTTGTCCACACGTAACACATTTTGTAAGTGCCCTGCGCGATAAATGGCGTTGTTCATCCGCACTCCGTCAACAACTAACAAAACACGACTGGCCTCGAAACCTCGCATGATCGGGCTTCCGCCACCTTGCTGGCTGCGTTGCATAGCTACCATGCCCGTATTTTGTAAGAGGTCCGCTGTTGTTTGCGAGTTAAGAGACTTTATTACCGAGGGTCGAATCATGTATACCTGCTGAGCCACTTCTCTTCGTTGCTCCGGAATCTTGTTGGCAGAAATGACAACTTCCGTCAAGTAGGAAGTCTTTAGCGTATCACGTTCTTCGTTTTCCGAATACTGTGCTTTTGCGGAAAAGCATACAAATACAATTATGAGTGTATAAAAAATCTTCATAAATTTTTTGGTTAGAATAAAATAGAAAAAACACCGATGGCGTATTCGCCATGGTAAAAACTAAACACAGAAGATAAATTCAGCCTCTAGGTGGGGGGGTGCCGATGGAGAGATAAAAGGCGGAGTACATCATTGGGTAAGCTGGCGAAATAGTTTCTGCCAGTTCCCTTACAAAGCAAATCTTAGTTTGAGGCGAAATAAAATCCAATGAAAAAAATTGAAGCAACTGTGCGGGCACAGGCTTTCTATCGGATGAAGAACGCTTTACCACTTCATCTAAAAACCCGAGTAAGTTGTCCTCAGCACTATCGTGCAGGGCATAGACAAAATAAATTCCTTCCTTCACTTCCACCCGGGCAATGTCATACATTCTACCGTTCAACTCCAATTCATCTTCTTCGCGCAATGATTTTTGATATTCTGATTTTGTTAGCCGAATCATTTCTAGCTGATGGTCTGGGGTAGATTTCAATAGCTGCTTCATCTCTTGCCGAATGGCCATCAGCCGCACACCAAAATAGGTGTATACTCCCGCAAAATGCAGTAAGAAGAGACACACAAAAGCAATTGCGAATAGTTTTTTCATTGCTGGATCGGCAATCTAAGTAAAATTGGCAAAAAAACAGGCGATTTATTGATGGGTGGGGCAGACACAAATTCTCGAACGTCTTTGTGCCTTTGCGCGAAAAATTCTAATTTACAGAATGACTGAGCTATTCTATACTGAAAAACTAAAAGTACTTCTTCCCCAATACGAAGATTTCTTAAAGACGGACGTGTACCCGATCGAACTCGGAATTATCACCAAACCGTTTCGGCAATCGCTGCCGCTGGTTAAAGCCTTACGGGAAAAGGCAAAAGCCAAAAAACTTTTTGCGCCCCATTTATCACCGGAAGAGGGTGGCGTAGGGTTGAATTTAATGGAGTTTGCACAAGTGAGTGAAGTGTTAGGCACTTCTCCCCTAGGCCATTTGATTTTTAATTGCAACGCCCCCGATATCGGCAACCTGGAACTGATGCATCAGTTTGCTTCCGCTGAATTGAAAAAGAAATATTTGCACCCGCTTATGAACGGAGAGATTCGTTCTTGCTTTGCAATGACTGAGCCTGAGTTTGCCGGTTCTAATCCGGTGAACATGGCGACCACAGCACAACGGGAAGGGAACCAATATGTAATCAATGGGCACAAATGGTTTACCACCGCAGCCGATGGCGCCAACTTTACGATTGTGATGGCGGTGACGGATGCGCAGAATCCAAACCCCTATTTGCGAGCCAGCATGGTTTTGGTGCCACTGGAAAATCCGGGGTTTCAGTTGGTGCGCAACATTTCAATCATGGGCGAGGCGGGCGAAGACTATTTCAGTCACGCAGAAGTACGATTTACCAATTGCAAAGTTCCGATTGAAAATTTGATTGGGTATGAGGGGCAAGGTTTTGCCCTTGCACAAGCTCGGCTTGGTCCTGGGCGTATTCATCATTGCATGCGATGGATCGGCATTTGTGAACGGGCTTTTGATTTAATGTGCAGCCGCGCCACCAGCCGAAAACTGAACGACCATAAATTTCTGGGCCATCAACAAATTATTCAGGCATGGATCGCAGAATGTCGTGCCAACATCAACGCGGCACGACTGATGGTTTTGCACACCGCATATAAGATGGAAAAGGAAGGCGCGAAAGCTGCCAAAGAAGAAATCTCAACCATTAAATTTTTCGTGGCAGATGTGCTGATGAAAACGCTGGATAAAGCCATTCAAGTCCATGGCGCACTCGGCATTACTGATGATACGCTTCTTTCCTTTTGGTATCGGCACGAGCGTGGGGCTAGAATTTACGATGGCCCGGATGAAGTGCACAAAGTCTCCTTGGCAAAGGCGATTTTGAAGGGGTATGGGATGAGTGGTTAATTTTCAAACAACTGTTTTGGTAGGCCTGTTTGCCGAATAATGGATTGAAGTGTACCAATTCTAATTTCTTTGTGGTCAGGAACAGGAACCGTAATAGTCGAGTTGATCGTCTTCAATTGCATAATGATGTGGCTTCCTTTTTGACGGACTTGTAAAAACCCGTTTGACGCAAGAATTCTGCAAACTTCGCGTCCCGATAAAAGTCTTAATCTAGCCAATGGCAACTTCCATACGTGTCACAAAAACTTCCTCGTGCAGTCGTTGTTTCACTTCAGTGGCAGAAGCCGTTTCAAAAAAGAGCTCGACAGCCTCTTTCAAATTGGCCGAAGCTTCTTCTATTGAATTGCCTTGGCTAGCTATGTCAAGTTCGGGGCAAAGCGACACATATCCATCGCCTTCCTTTTCAATTACAGCAGTGAATTGAAATTTTTTGTTCATTTATCAAAGGTAGCAATTAAATTACGTTCAATTCAAAGTTTCTAACTTTGCATAATGCTTGACCAACACACTTCCATCCGCGTAGGCGAAGAACTAAATCTGGAAAGGCGCAATTTGGAATGGGAGTATCTACACAGTAACTTTACTTTCATGCGCACGATCACAATAGATTTGCCCGACCACACTGACCTTGACTCTCGCCAGACAGCCAAATTTTTAGCGGCCAAACTTTATGAGGCAGGGAAATTATCCTTGGGACAAGCGGCAGGAATGGTAGGGATGTCTAAAGTTGCTTTTGCAGAAATCCTTGTTGATTATGGCGTGTCACTTATTAATCATCCTATTCAAGAAGTGACTAACGATGCCAAGCGAATTTAAGCACTTCGTTATCGCGGACACAAGCTGTTTCATTTTACGTGATAAAATTGATGGGCTTTCGCTATTGCGCGAGATGTTAAGTCCAGTATTTCAAAAATCCAAAACACGAATTTTCATTTTTCGAAAGATATCGTAAAAGAGATTTTAAAAGCAGCCAAAAGATTATGACTCAATCAAATGCTTTCCTGCCAAGTTTATGGTTCTAAAAGAAATCCATGTATAGATGCAAACTTCTCAAACTCTTGATTAAAGGTTCTTTTCAGATGATGCTCTTTTTGGTTTCGGATATAATGATAAACTCTTTCTAATTGTGATTCACTTACCGAATACACCGCATATCCCGTTTGCCAAGCAAATTTTTCGGGGGTGATGTTTTCACTGTTGATCCAGTGAGAGGAGTTGCCTTTGATTTGTTTTACGATTTCGGTGACTGCCATTTTTGGGTTTTGCAAGAAGAGTAAGTGTATATGATCGGGCATGCCGTTGATAATGCGTACAGGGCATTGCATTTCTATCAATTGATTGCGTAAGTGTTCATAAATTTTGTTTTGCGCAGAGGTATGCAGCAAGGGCGCACGATCCTTTGTAGAGAAGATTAAATGCAGCCATATTTTATAATACGAATGTGGCATTGGGGTTATGCTTTTTGGCCAGTTTCGCAGAAACCATCAAAATGCTTTGGTACAAATTCTTTCTTCCATAGCCCACGGTTTAAACCGTGGGCTATGGAAATGAGCCGATCATATTGAATTATTTTAATGATTTCCTTCTAATCCAACCCAAATATATTAAATGGATTCCCTTCCTTTGATTGGAAGAAATAATTATTTTTAGAGAAGTCTATATTCTATTCATGCTCGACCAACCCTCTTCCATTCGTATAGGCGAAGAACTAAATCAAGAAACGCTAGCTACTTATTTGAATGAGCATGGCATTGCCAAAGAAATTTCCATTCAACAGTTTCCAAGTGGATATTCTAATCTTACCTATCTAATTCAAGCAGGAAAAGAAGAATACATTTTGCGTAGGCCTCCTTTTGGCGCCAACATCAAATCAGCACACGACATGGAGCGTGAGTTTAACGTGTTGTCGCTTTTGCAAAAAGCAGGGTTTACCAAAGTGCCCGAGCCAGTTCTTTTTTGTGGTGATGAAAGTGTGATGGGTACAAAATTTTATTTGATGAAACGAGTCAATGGGGTGATCCTTCGCAATCGTGTACCTAAAGCAATGACAATCGCGCCATCTACGTTCAACCAACTTTCTAAATCAGCTATTGATCAACTCGTACAGCTACATCAACTAGACATAAAATCAACCGGGCTTGATCAGCTTGGAAAACCGGAAGGCTATGTACAACGTCAGGTAGAAGGGTGGATCAAGCGCTATCGAAATGCACAGACCGATGACATTGCAGGCATGAACGAAGCCGCGGAGTGGATGCCAAAAAACCTTCCAACATCTGCTAAGGCCTCATTCATTCATAATGATTACAAATACGACAACCTTGTTCTTAATCCCGATAACCTGACAGAGATCAAAGCTATTTTAGATTGGGAGATGGCCACCGTGGGTGATCCGTTGATGGACTTAGGAACGACACTCGCTTATTGGGCAGAAGCCAACGACTCCGATGCATTGAAACCATTCAACTTAACATGGATGCCAGGCAACATGACCCGAAATGAAATGGCGAACTATTATGCAGAGAAATCTCAAACCAATATTGATGATATCGTATTCTACTATGTTTTCGGTAGTTTTAAGGTGGGTGCGATTTGCCAACAGATTTATCATCGCTACAAGCAAGGTCATACGCAAGACCCGAGATTTGCTTCGTTAATTTATGTTATTAGAGCATGTGGGGATAATGCCAGGAAAGCCATCAACAATTTGAAAATTTAAAAATTGAATTAATTTGAAATGTATAGCTTCGCATTAACTCAATCATTTTCAAATTTTCAAATCCGTTCATTTTCAAATTGATTTATGCAAGAAATAAAAAACGTCCTCATCCTCGGAGCAGGAACACTCGGAAGCAGAATTGGCTTGCAGGCGGCCATTTCAAATTATTCAGTAATTGTTTACGACATTCACGAAAGTGCATTGGAACAATCTCTTAAAGTGATGCATAAGGTGTTGAAGTATGCTGTCAAGATGGGAATGATTAAGGAAGAAAATAAGCCATCGATCTTGACAAGAATAAAATTTACTACTAACCCACAAGAGGCCGTAAATGAGGCTGATATCATTAGTGAAAGTGTCACAGAGAATCCCGCGATCAAAGAAAAAGTGTGGAAGCAATTCGGAGAGTTGGCGCCTGCCAAAACAATCTTCACGACCAACACTTCGTACCTATTGCCATCGCAATTTGCTACACACTCTGGCCGGCCAGAAAAGTTTTGTGCGTTTCATTTCCATGATGTCTTTACCGCTCGTGTAGTGGATATTATGCCGCACCCAGGTACTCACCCGGATCTCATTCCATTGCTTTTTGATTTTGGAAAGAAGCTAAATCAAGTACCCGTTCTTGTAAAAAAAGAATCACCTGGCTATATATTTAATTTTATGCTGATGGCGTTAATTGGTGCAGCGGGTAGATTGAAGACGAAAGAAATTGGAAGTATAGAACACATCGATAAATCATGGATGGTAAATTTCAATATGCTCATGGGCCCCTTCGGTATTTTGGACAATATTGGACTAGATACCGCCTGGCATGTGACCAAGGATCGGGAAGATCACGCCTCTAAAGATTTTGCAGCCTTGCTGAAAATGTATGTAGACCAAGGCAAATTGGGCGAGAAATCGGGTGAAGGTTTTTATCGTTACCCAAATCCCGCCTATAAAGACGTAGATTTTTTGACAAAATAGTTACCTTCATATTTGGTTGATCAAAATCATTAGAAAGGAGTAGTTGACCTATGCGCGTTTTACCGTTAATCTTATTCTGGTCGTTGCTTTTGTATTCCTGCAAAGAAGTAACCTTCACCGAGCCGCAACCGAAAGGCATCGCTTCGTTGAAAGAAGTTCCCATGAAGTTGCGAGGCACGTATCAGACGGTAGATGAAACTACCGGACAATTTTCTGACACACTGATCATCGAATCATGGGGCTACCACTTTAAGGACAAGAACGAAAAGGACTGGCTTACGCGCGGCACCATAAGCGATACGCTTGTCATCAAATTTTACCAGAACTATTACTTTATCAACTTTAAAACTCAAGGCCAATGGGTGCTCCGATTGATTCAACAAGAACCATCCGGAACTATTCGATTTTTATCAATCGATTTGCGAGACGAGAAAAAACGAAAAGAAATTTTGAAAAAACTAAAACGCAAGATTTCTTTTACCGAAATACATACGAAAGAAGATGATATCTTCTATCAAATCAACCCCACGCCAGCGCAACTAATGATGTTGATCAAGGAAGGCTATTTTACGGGAGATAAACTCCAAAAAATAAAATAGTTTGTGTTGCAATAGGTGCATTTACGCCCAAAATAGTAACTACAAGCCATCACAAGAATAAAATTTATGTCAGGTTCAGCCTGCCAAAACGTAATTAATCCCAAATTACTTATTAGCGTAATTTGCTCTTCGAGCAGACGAAAGCGAAGCCTTTTCAGGGTTAACCCTGAAAAAAATCCTTTGTAAAAGGGCTTTTTTCGTCAATTAAGCAATGGGAATTTCCCATTGCTTAATTCGGGTTAATCGATAATTGCCTCTGCTTCCATCTCTAAAAGATATTCATCTCCGATCAATTCAGCTTTTATCATGGTATTGGCCGGTTGTATCTCGTTGAATCGCTCACCATGCACCCGTGCGATAGCTTCCCAATCAGACAGATTTTTAATATAAATCCGTGTGCGAACTACCTGCTGCAATGTTCCACCAAGAGATTGAATCGCCCCTTCCAACTTGTCGATCACAAAATTCATTTGGGCTTCCGGATTGTTTCCTCCTATTAGTCTAGATTCATGGGTAGCAGTCGAGCCAGAAACAAAAATGTGATTTCCTTTTCTTACCGCTCTACTGAAGCCCGCTATTTCTTCCCAACTCGTGCCGCTCAATGCTTTTACTCGCCCATCACTTCCTGAGTGACAAGCATACGGTAGAGGCACAGCGTCAACGTGATGACTTAGGTCGCCAGAGGCAGTCAAGAAAGGAGGTCTGCGATATTCGTCACCACAATCGCCCGGGATCTTAGTCATTTGATCCATCGCCCCTTTCAATATTTCTTTACTCTCATCATCCAAAGAAAATGTTAGCAACTTTTTATTTTCTTCAATGTGTTCACTCCGGCCAATTCGTGCACCAATGATGACACCTCCCACAGCGAGCTGTTCTAATAGGTAGCGACTAGCAATATTTGCAATAGAATTGTTGCTCTTATCGGATACTTTTTTGAGGGCTAACAATAAATTTTGAAAAACAAGCCAGCCCCCAGCAGCATCGATGAATCTCTTGTACTTCATCTGTGACCAGGTGAGTGAAGAATCAATTTTGGGTTCCGGTTGGCCTATCCATTTTTCGGTCAAAAACCCGCCAGCAACCGTACCAAACGCGAGTAGTTTGATATTGTAATGCTCGCAAAGCTGAGTCATTTTTCCTGATGCCCGTTGGTCAAGTAATGAATAGCACACCTGATTAGAGACTACTTCAATACCACTTTCAACAACCATTTGTAAATGAGCGGAATCAAAATTGGTAAGCCCTAATTGATGGATAAGGCCTTCGTGTTTTAATTCCTGTAGCCAAAACAAAGCATCTAGCCATGCCGGATCAGCATAGTTCCATGCGTGAAATTGAAGTACGTCAATGCGCTCAGACTGTAAACGTGTAAGTGATTTTTGTATAGCTCCCCGCACTTGTTCTTTCGTGACTTTACCGGGTGTTGGCACCCATTTGGTTAGTAGTTGCGTTTTGTTGCCAGCATATTTCTTTTTGAATACGCCAGCGATAACTTCTGCCGAGCCATAATGGTCGGCCATGTCGAAGGTGGTAAGCCCCGCATCAAAGTACTGTTTCAAGGCAAGCGCAGCTGTGTCTGCATCCAATGTAGACCCATCTCGCTCGAGATCTGCTACTTGCCAAAGGCCTGTCAGAACTGGAGAAATAGTTAGCTCTGGTTCTAATTCACTTTTTGGATTATTGTTCGTCATTCGTATTCTCATTAGGTAAAGTTGAAAAAAGAACTTTCGTATTAATGCCCAATTTTTTTAGCCGTTTCCAATTGTAATAGAATATCATGGATGCGACCAGCATCACCAAAAGCCAAACTGGTGTGGAGTGAAAATACCAAGCGGTAGTTTCCATTGTCAAATCCTTTACTAAATGAATGACCAGAAATCCACTTAACAAAATCGCGCCCGAGCTCGCCACTACGCGTTGCAGTTTTCGTGACTTGAAAACTGAAATTTGAGAAGCGATCGATGGGTTGGTTTTCGGCAGCCATAAAACCGACAAGCACATGAGCAAGTAGTTAACTAACATTGACGTAACCATGATATCGATGCCCAGAAAAAAATCACCCGCAAAATGACTACCTAAAATTCCAATGGTGGCCATTCCACCACTTGCAAGAATAGCTATATGGGGAGTTTGAAAGGTTGAATGTATGCTGGCCAATCTCTTCGGGAAAATGCCATCCTCTGCCCACGAAAACATTAAACGTGAAACCGATAGCAGCATGGCGGGTAAGTCATTTAGTAATGCAATCGCTGCGCCTAAAAGAATAAAGACCGACCAAGCCGAAGGGATTAAACAACTCAGTAAGCCAGGCGCTGTGATGTCTTTCTTCATGGCTTCTTCGGCCACAAAGTTCCAAGGCACAGCGTGATATAGTGAATAAGTAAAAACGATGTAAAACAGAGCAACCGTCACCACCGCAATGCCGATTGCTCTTGGTAATGTACGTGACGGATCTTTCGCCTCACCACCAGCCTGTGCGATGGAATCAAATCCAATAAAACTTGAAAAAAGTAATGCCGACCCGGAAAGAAATATTGGCCAGCTAAAAAGAGATGAGTCCTGATTGAGCACTCTTCCCTCTTTCATCAATAGGGCTTGCCTAAAATCTTCATGGTCGAATGATAAACCGGCCACGATCATGATTGCACCAAGCCCAAACATTAATGCCATCAATGGAATGAGGGTTCGTTCATACCATTTGATTCCTTTGATATTGATAAAAACAAAACTCCATAGTATAGCCAGCGCAAGTGCGACACCGACAAACCCCTGATTCAACAATAATGCAAGACCATCCCATCGTAGAGCACTTGCGATATCACGGACAAACGGTACAATCACATAAGACACCACACCGATTGCAATGGAAAGTCCAAACCATTGTGAGAAGCTCGCAACAAATCCGAGATAAGGGCTTAGGGATCGACTTGCATAAATGTAACTTCCACCGGCACGTGGCATGGCCGATCCAAGAATTACATAGGCAAATGCTGCTAGTATTGCAGGAACGGCAGCAAATAAGAATGCAGGTAAAACGTAAGGCCCGATGCCGGGAATATTCCGCTGAATCATAAACGGAACCACATAAATAGATGCTCCAATCATGGAGCAAATGCCAGTGGCTGCGAGACTTAACATCCCCATCTTGCGCGGTAGACTTTTAATCGTTGGTTCCAAAATAGTGTGAGTGGCTACTAATTTAAAAAATGCAAAATAGTAGATTCTTAGCGTGTTATTTTCTAATTCGCTCAACGTCTTTTAAAATAAGTTGTCTTTACTGGAAGATATTTTTAAGTTCATGTCAAACCGGGAAGACTCCGTTAAATTTCTGCGTTCAAAATAAACAGCGTGTTACCTTACTTTGATAGTATTCGTCCGGAAAGCATTAATGGTCATGCACTTGATCAACTCCTGGCTTTCGGTTGGTATCGAATGCATCAAACGTTGTTCACCTGTTCTCACATCGGGGCAAATGACGAACATCGGGTTCACTGGCTTCGCTTCGATGTCGGGCAGATCAAAAGACATGACTCACATCAGCGAATCAGACGAAAGAACAGGTCTTTTCGTTTTACGATTCAGCCACTTAAATCTGTAGATGAAGCGGCCATCGAGCTTTATGATCGGTATTATGCCTCGATCGATTTTGATGGAGCAAGCAGCATTGAACAGTGCCTGTGGGGCGATGACGATCCTGCCGCAAGTGTTTTTGATACTAAGTGCATTTCAATTTTTGATCAATCAAAACTCGTTGCTGTCGGCTACTTCGATTGTGGCGACAAAGCGGCCGCTTCCATCTTGCATGGCTATCACCCGGACTACAAACGATATAGTTTAGGCAAGTGCCTGATTTTGCTCACGCTGGATTACCTGCGAGCCAACCACTATCGGTACTACTATCCGGGTTATGTGATTGAAGACCTCGATAAAATGGATTATAAACTCTTTTTGGGGAAGGATCAAGCAGAGTATTTTAAACCAGAAACTTTGTCGTGGGAATTTTTTAAAGATGAATTAATGGTACGAGATTCCGTGTCCAAATCCAAATTGAATTGATCAACTCTTCGCCTCGTAGGGAGCATCGCTTGCACATCAGCTAAACGTCAAGAAATTGATTTAGAAAAGGCTAAAAAAAAATAGACATCATATTTTTTTTAAGTATAATTGAGTGTACAAAATCTTCACTCATGACTAGAGATCAGCACTTAGAATTTTGCAAACGTTGTAAGAATCGGGAGTTCGACACTCAGCAAGGAATTATTTGCAGTCTCACAAAAAAGATTGCCGCGTTTGAGGGTACGTGTGAAAATTTCAATCTTGATGAATCTGTAAAGATTGAAGCGCCACCTGCGGAAGCGATTCCAGCTTATCAAGTGGTGAATGATCTTTCGGGGGAAGTAAAAGTCAAGCTACGGACGCAACAGGACTTGGTCTATGCAATTGTGGGCGGCCTATCTGCCGCAATTGTGGGAGCAATATTGTGGGCATTGATAACAGTGGCAACAAAATATCAAATCGGTTACATGGCAATAGGCGTTGGGCTTCTTGTTGGTTTTGCGGTTCGTTACTTTGGAGCTGGAGTTGACTATGTCTTTGGTATCGTTGGTGCCTTCTTTGCATTACTTGGTTGCGCCCTCGGAAATCTGTTAAGTCAAGTCGGATTTATAGCAGATGCCCAATCAATCGGGTACTTCGATGTGCTCACTCTACTTAATTTTACCACTCTTGGTACAATTGCAAAGGAATCATTCGCACCCATGGATATTATTTTTTATGGTATTGCAGCATATGAAGGCTACAAATTTGCTTTTCGGGCTCTGCCAGATGAACTGATCAAAGCTACTGCGGCCGGAAGATTGGTTACACCTCAGTATGCGAATTTAAGATTGCCAATTGTGATTCTTCTTTTTGTGGGTCTGTCGACAACTTTTTTCTTGATTCACAAGAAAGCAGTTGGGACCAAAACATATTACTACGACTCAGGAGCGAAACTCTCTGAAGGCACCATGAATTATGGCGTAGAAGAAGGGGAATGGAATTTTTATTGGGAAAACGGAAAGCGAAAGCATAATGGCTTTTTTAAAGAAGGTCAACAAGATGGACTTTGGAAGTTTTATGATGAAAGTGAGATCCTTTATCGAAAAGGCACTTTTAAGCAAGACCTGCAAGATGGTATTTGGGAAGATTTTTACCCAAATGGTAAGCCAAGTAGTTCGGGAAGTTTTATAAAAGGAAGGCAGCATGGACCGTGGACGTACTATTACGAAGATGGAACAATCAGTCAGAAGGGGCAATATTACTACGATGTGCCAGACGGAAATTGGGAAACTTTTTATCAAAATGGCAAACCTAGTTCGAAAGGATCGTACCACAAAAATGAGTTAACCGGCATCTGGACGTATTGGTATGAGAACGGAGAAAGAAGTCAGGAATTGGAGTATACTTCAAATAGTTATTCTAAGATCCTAAACAGTTGGGATGAAAAGGGAAAGCAACAAGTGGCAAATGGAAATGGCGTCTTCTTTGGTTATTACACGACTGGAGAGTTGGGTGAAACGGGTAAAGTGACAAATTTTGAACGGACTGGAATTTGGAAAAAACTGTCGGTAAAAGGGAATTTGCAAGAGGAAGGAGAGTATAAAAAAGGCATCTATTATCTCATTAACTCATATTCGTTTGACGGTAAACCTCAAGTTGTAAAGGGAGAAGGTACTTTTGAGAGCTACTACGATGAAGTTGGGACCATCCAAGAAACGGGTATTATCTCAAAGGGTCTAAAAACAGGGGAATGGAAAATACTTTCTGCTGAGAAAGGTAATACACTTCAAAAAATGAGTTACGTGAGCGGCCAAATTGTAGGTGAACAAGTGTCGTATTTTGAAGATGGAATAATAAATGTAGAAGGGCGTTTTGCTAATAACCTACGAGAAGGAGAATGGAAATGGTATCATCAAAATGGAAATGTGGAGACAACAGTCAACTTTGTTAAAGGAGAAAAACAGGGAGAACAAACCTTCTTTGATATCGAAGGCAATTTGAATCGCACAGAAGTGTACAGCAACGGTGCAATGGTTGAGGTAAGAATGCCAAGCAAGTAACCTGATGGATGTCTACTAGCCATTCCGGATAGTTGACCTACCAGGTTTATGTGGGAATAAAATCTGATTTTTCTTTTGAGTATGTTAGGCTGAGCCGATGCATTGCTCTTGTACAAGCGATGTACAACATTCGTTTGTCTACATCGGTACGGTAGTTACTTGCCGAGACACACGGAATAATCACCTCATCAAATTCCAATCCTTTTGCGAGATGCGCGGTAGTGATGATAACTCCTTCTTTAAATGAAGTGCTTTCGGCAGTTAATAGAGATGCACCAGAACCTTCTACTTCACCATAAACAAATTCCGCTTGTTGTTGCGTTTTACAAATGATGCCAAGGGTAGGATGTTTCGAACTTTTGAAATTGCTTATTAGATTTTTAATCTCTTCGAGTTCTTCTTTGTTACTGCCAAATCCTTTCACCAAAGGTACTTGTCCGTGGCGCTCGAGTGGAATCAGATCAGGATTGCGAGAGATGGACTGTGCAAAGTTGCTGATCTCCACCGTAGAGCGATAACTTCTAACCAATTTTACTACATCACCCTGAGGGAACACCTGCTCAATCAATTCAGAAGAAGATGAACTGTAGGGGTTTACCATTTGATTGACATCGCCAAGAATAGTTTTTTTGCATCTGAACAAGCGTGACAAAACAGAATATTGTACGGGCGTATAATCTTGCATTTCGTCAACAAGCAAGTGCTTTACATGATCAAAGCTCTTCGCGCCCTCCAACCGAATCTTGCAGTAGGTCAATGGGAACACATCTGCATATTCGAGCTTTTCGCCAGGTAGAATTTTAAAAAGGTCAGGCTTACCTATCCAATTGTAGAAGCCGCGATAAATATCCAATACACTGTTTGTTTTAAACATGCGGGGAACGGCCTGCCAGATTTGGTTCTTTTCATTTCCCGACAATTTGCGTTGCACAGCATTGCGCACAAACTGCTGAATGTCTTTTATTACTTCCGGGGCTCGGTTGAGCAACGGTACCCGATGATAGCCTTTGAATCGCTCTTCGATAAATGGAAAAGGCACGACCACCTTACCAATGCGTAATTCAAAGAACGTTAGAAAATTATTTTCCAGATGGACAATGTATTGATTCAGTTTACTTAAAAATTCAAAAGTAGATTTGAATTGAATCCGCTCGATCGACTTTTCATCGTGTGTTTCCAGCAAAGACGAGACCTGTTCAAAAAAAGTCTGGAACAGAAACTTTTCTTCCAGCACATCATTCGCTAATTCCTCCATCCCCATTTCCGGAATTTGATCTTCTCCCAATTCAGGAAGTACATTAGAGATGTAATCCGCAAATACCTTATTCGGAGAAATGATAAGCACATCTTTTGCAGCGATCTCATCGCGGAATCGATATAACAAGAAGGCAATGCGATGCAAGGCAATGGATGTTTTTCCCGAACCTGCTACGCCCTGAATGATCATGACCGAGGCTGTCTCATTTCGGATGACGGCATTCTGATCTCGCTGAATGGTGGCGACAATGTTTTTCATTTTGTCGTCACTCGATTTACTCAACTCTTTTTGCAACAAGTCATCATGGATGTGCACATCATTTTCGATCATGAACTCCATTTGCCCTTCTCTGATTTTATATTGACGCTTGAGCGTGATTTCACCCACTATTTTTCCGGAGGGCGTCTTGTACCATGCCTCGCCTAGTTCGAAGTCATAGAACATCGAAGAAATGGGGGCGCGCCAATCAAAGACCAGGTTGATTTTTTGTTCTTCATCGGTAAATGTATGAATGCCGATATAGATAGGATTTCTTCTTTCGCCTGATCCAAAATCAATACGCCCAAAGTAAGGTGAGGCAATAAGCTTAAGAAACTTTTTTTTCTTTGCAACAACCGACTCGCCTGTGGTGGCCATTCTGTTGATCGACTGGCCGGCTGCCACCTTATCGGCTTCATCCATTCCGGATTGATGTTCGTAGATATATTGTTTATTTTGTTTTAACTCTTCTGAGTAGAGCCGCACACGATCTTCTGTTCGCTGAATAGCGGAGATTAGTTTTACCTTTACCACTTCTAGATAGTCACGCTCTTCCCCTTCTGTCTGATTGATCATCTTACTCTTTAAAAAATAGTGGACAAAGGTACGCCAGAGAATTTACTATTTTCGATGAATCTTCAGGATGAACACTTTTGAGAAGTGAAAAAAGTATTGGTGTAAATCACGTTACGTAGACCTGTCTTCGCAGGTTTTATATTTTTACTGGCGGGGAACAAGCAAAATGAAAATGAAGTACTACTAGAATCGCCATTGAGAGATATGCTCACATGGTACATTCTGTGTACATTTGCTAATTATGGAAATTCTCAGAAGTTGGCGAGAGCAGCGGATTCTATTGAAAAGACGATTTCCGGCATTAGCCGATGAGGATTTTGTTTTCGAGGAAGGCAAGAAGGAGACAATGTTAAAAAAACTGGCAGAAAAGCTTGGGATAAGTTCTCCAGAACTAGAAGTAATTTTTGCTGAGGTACAACGTTCGTAACGTTATTCCTATCCGATAATCTTTTCCTTTCATCTTTAAAACTGATCAGTCTATTTTCCCGGTGGCATAGACGGCCTTATCTCTATCTTGCTCGGAAGTGTTCGCGGATTCATGGTCAATAGATTTAGCACCGCTTGACCGATATCCTGCGGCTGAATCTTCCAGGCATCTTTCGATGAAGTTTCATGGTTGTTGAAACCAGTCGCCACGGAACCGGGCATGATGGTACTTACTTTAATGCCGTGCTCTCTTACGTCTAACATCACGGCTTGCGTAAAACCAACCAATCCAAATTTACTTGCATTGTATGCGCTTCCTCCTGCGAAAAAATTGGTGCCCGCCAAGCTCGCAATCGTGATAAAATATCCCTGTGATTTTTTCAGCGCCTCTAGGCAAGATTTGATACCATAAAAAACACCAGTAAGGTTGGTATCAATTGTTTCGTGCCATTGTTCCAGCGAAATACTTTCAATCGATCCAAAATGTCCCAGTCCTGCGTTGGCAACTAATACATCTAACTGCCCCCAAGTTTGCAACAGTTTGTTTACGGCATCTTGTTGCTGCTTAAAATCACGAACGTCTGCTACGAGACCAATCGCATGACCCGTATTTATAAGATTGAGTTTTCTGGCAGACTCTTCTACTTGTACCACGTTGCGACCAGTAATCGCAACTTTCCAACCCGCGGCTAGTAGTACCTCTGCAACCCCATAACCAATTCCCTTAGTCCCTCCTGTAATCAATGCTGTTTTCATTTTTTGTTAGTTTAAACGGTAAGTGGCCAGTAAGGAGGTCATGGTGCGAAATAGTATCGCATAAATCCAATGAATCCTTATGAGCTCTCTCTTTTTTCAAAAGTAGTTGTTTCCTATACGATTTTTGTCAATGTAAAATCATATCCTTTCAATAACTTTGAAAGAGATGAATATGCGCTTTCTTTTGAGCCCGGTAAAATTAGCTGTGCTTGCCTGGTGGGTAGTTATCTTCCCATATGCTGGTGTTCATGGCCAACACATGAATCCTGAAAAAGGTGTCTGGATCACGTCCGCTGATCAATCTTATCTGCTTAAAAAAATAGAGCCGATCCAATTTAAAGATCAATTGGCGAATGGAGATGTTATTGATCTTAACCCCTCTGCTACTTTTCAAACCATGGATGGCTTTGGCTTTGCATTAACCGGTGGGAGCGCAGGACTATTAAATCAAAAGTTGGGGGCGACAGAAAGAAAAAAAATACTTGACGAACTCTTTCGGGTGGATTCGACAGGAATTGGAATAAGTTATTTGCGAATAAGCATCGGAGCCTCAGACCTCGATGACAAGGTGTTTTCCTACAACGATCTACCAGATGGCGAAACAGACCCAACACTTATAAAATTTAGCATTGCCGAAGACCGAAAAAACCTCATACCCATTTTAAAACAGATTCTTGCTGTTAACTCAAAAATCAAAATTATGGCAAGCCCATGGTCAGCACCGCTTTGGATGAAATCGAATCGCCTTGCGAAAGGAGGTCGTTTAAGAACTGACTATTACGAAGCCTACGCAAAATATATTTTGAAATACATAGAAGAAATGAACAAAGAGGGTATTGTGATTGATGCCATGACGATTCAAAATGAACCTGAAAATCCGAATAATACACCCAGTATGGTAATGAGTGCATCAGACCAAAATACATTTATAAAAAATTATCTGGGACCTCTTTTTAAACAAGCTGGCATTAAGACCAAAATTGTTTTGTTCGACCACAATTGTGACCATCCCGAATATCCCATCTCCATCTTAAATGATCCGATCACGAAACAGTTCGTGGACGGAACTGCTTTTCATCTATATCTCGGTTCCATCTCTGCTCTATCGACAGTAAAAAAAGCCCACCCGGACAAAAATATTTATTTTACAGAACAGTGGACATCTGGTGATGGCAAGTTTGGAGAGGACTTAATTTGGCATATTAAAAATGTAGTTATCGGAGCTACAAACAATGGGGCTAAAGCTGTTCTTGAATGGAATTTGGCAGCAGATCAAAATTTCAACCCTCATACCGGAGACGGTGGGTGTGACCGTTGCTTGGGAGCACTAACAATAGGAAAGGATGTAACACGAAATGTATCTTACTTCATCATCGCGCACGCTTCAAAATTTGTACCCCCTGGATCTATCCGAATCGCATCAAATCAACCTGAAAACCTGAGTAACGTAGGCTTCATCACTCCATCAGGAAAAAACGTAGTTATCGTTTTAAATGATAGCCCGTCCGGAAAAAACTTTGCCCTTCGATTCAAAACCAGAATTGCAAACACCTATTTGCCCGCTCACGCGGTTGGAACATTTGTTTTGGAGTAACGGATTCAGATCAACCTATTTGCGCTTGCATTCCACCAGCCAATCCCAGGGATAAGGCTTTCCTAGCCAGTCGGGTGGAGCATCCATTTCAGTATCCCATTTATACTCTAATTTTTCCAGTGCTGTTACCTTCAGTCCAGCGTTTCGGAAAACAACTTCTATTTCCGATTCGAGATAGTGCTTCGTGGGCACATTGTCAATGTGAATAATCCCTTGTACAATGTCGCGCTTAGCCGCTTTAAAGTAGTCAAATTCATCTGCGGGAATGTCGTTCGAAGCAACACCCTCAGAAGCGTATACAGAGATCAATCTCCAGGAAGAAAACAACACAGACTCCAGAGCAGGGACAACTAAAACAGCACTACCATTGGGCTTTAGCGTTCGATGGATGTTTCGAAGCATGGCATAGTTCATTTCAATTTTTGGAAACATGACCACGTTACATGAAAAAACAAAATCTGCTTTCGGCAAGGGAACCTCCTCATTGGTCAAATCCTCGCATCGTAAAACGATGTTTGAATAAGGAAGTCTTTTTGCCTGATCGAGCAGCTTCTGCGAGATATCAAATCCAACTACTCCACCAAATCGAGGGGAAAGATATTTGAAGGCTTTTCCGTTTCCGCAGCCCAAATCAACGGCTATTTTTTTAGGTCCACTATGCTTGTCAAAGTAAAAGGGAAGCCTTTTATGTCGATCATTTCTAAAGACGTCAAAAATATCTTCGTTGTAGCGACCTGCAATCTCGTTCCAGTGTTTCCTTTCTTTCATCTTATGACATTCTCTATCCTCAATTAGCTATCTCAATTTTTACTTTTATTTTTTTTAGCTTTTCGTTTTTGATTGCCGCTAGTAACTTATCAACCAGCGGACGTCTAACGGCTACATAAGAAGAAAAATCTAGTAGCGTGATTAACCCTATATCGTCACTCTTAAGGCCGCCCTTCTTGGTTAATAATCCGACAATATCCCCCTTACTGATCTTATCCTTTTTGCCCGCACTAATGTAGAGGCAAGAATAAAGTGGTGGTGGCGGCAAGACGAGTTTTGAGGGCACTTTCACTTCCTCGATAGACTTGTCGATGTATTCCGGAATCGTTTCATCCAAAGCGCCAATCAAATAGGCCTTGCCGTCAGCATGCATTCTGGCGGTTCTGCCGTTGCGGTGTAGAAACGCTTCTTGTTGTAATGGCAACTGGTAGTGAACGACATGCCTTATTTCAGGAACATCCAGCCCGCGTGACGCCAAGTCTGTTGCGATGAGTACATTGTGAGCGCCACCTCTAAATTTAATCAGGTTTTTTTCGCGATCGCTCTGCTCCATCGCTCCGTGCAGAATACCATGTGCGAATTGATGCTGCGCCAGCAATGCACTGATCCGCTCCACAGCATCTCGGTGATTACAAAATACCAGACAAACTTCCTGGTTAAAACTTGCGACCAATCGCATGAGTGTTTCCACTTTATCTGTTGTGTTGGTGCGAACTAACTTTAACTCCAATTTGGATGCAGCTTCATCTTTTAAATAATTGAGCGTTTCCGGATTTGTAAAAGGCAAAAACTCCGGCCAAACCTCCAACCGTGTTGCCGAAGTAAGCAGGTGGTGTTGCCTTCCGCTAAACGCTTTAAAAAGAGTCGTCAACTCCTTACTAAAACCCATTTGCAACGATTTATCAAACTCATCCAAGACAACTAGTTGGATCGTTCGTGGATCAAATGATTTGCGCAAAAAATGATCAGCCAGGCGGCCAGGTGTACCAATTACTACAGCGGGCGGATCACTCAAACTATTTTGCTCCACTTTTACCGAGTGCCCTCCATAGCAGCAGCTCACTTTGTAAGATGTTTTCATTGACCGAAAAACGTCTTCAATTTGAAGTGACAATTCCCGTGAGGGAGCTACGATTAACGCTTGAACGCCAACCACATCAGATTTTAGTTTGTTAATGAGTGGTATCAAAAAGGCTAGCGTTTTACCCGAACCTGTGGGCGCGAGTAACATGAGGTTGCTTGTAGAAGAAGCCTTTTCGACAACGGCTGCCTGCATTTCGTTAAGCTCAGCAATGCCAAGATTCTTTAAGAAAGCAGCGGTTGCTGTTTTTTGATTGTTTTGCATAACGCAAAGGTAGCTTTATCAGATTGCCTTTTAGTACCTTTTCTAAAAACAAATGGCTATCCGAAATTCGGACAGCCATTTGAATTCATACGACAATCGATTAGTTGTTTATTATCGCCTCTTTCGTTTCAGTAATTAGCGCGGGCATATTCTTGTCTTTAAACATCTTGTTGTAATTGCCAATATCAGAATTGATCAAGATCTGCATTTGCTGTTTATACTTTGCCCAGTCGGCTTGCACATCACGCGCTCGATCTTGCACGCCTTTCGTTAAACGAGGATCATGTTGATCTGCTACTCCGCGCAGCTGCAAGAACTCTGAATTGAGTTTGTTTGGAAAATTAATGACGTCTTGGAAGTTCTTGCTGCGCGGCTCGATCAAATTGCCTTCCCACTTTTCAATTTTCTTAATCAACTCTTTTCCTGTGTTTACAATATCCTTCGCATCTGCATTGTCTTTGAGCGATTCGTTGTACGTTTCAATCTGCTTTTTTACCTGGCGCATTTTGTTCACGTTTTTATGTACCTCCTCAAACTGCTCACCAGATTGTTTTAAAAATTCTTGTTGAGCAGCCCAATCTGCAGCCGTTGCTGTAACCTTGGGGTCTGCAATAATTTCTAAGTCAGTTTCAGACGATTGGCCTTTGTGCGTGATGCGCGCTTTGTATTTTCCAGGTGCAACACGATAGCCACTGTAGTCGCCATAGACGTACACGCCTTGCACTCCGCTCAAGGCTTCGGTTCTAAAATCCCAAGCGAAACGATTCAATCCCGCTTCTGCCGGAATGGTTTGTTTTGCGGGTGGTCCACCTGCATAGGGCTTGAAGCTTTCGTCTTTCTTGTTTGTATAAGAACGAAGCACTTTACCACTGGCATCCAAAATTTCGATTGTAACTTTCACCGTATCTGCTTTCTCTTTCAAATAGTAATCAAGCAAAACACCATTTGCCGGGTTGCGGCCTAATCCGGGGATATCACCAAAATATTCCGGGATGGTTACGGAAGACAAACGGTAAGTGGGTTTAGGTGTAAAGATTTTTAAAGTTAGATCCAAGTTTCCTTTTGACTGTTGAATCGCTCCCAAATCATCCAGTATCCAAAAAGATCTTCCGGCAGTGGCGGCTACCAAATCATTGTCGCGAATGGTAAGATCAGTTACGGGAACTACTGGCAAGTTCAACTGAAATTTGTTGAACGTAACTCCTCCATCATAAGAGATATAAAATCCTCTTTCGGCACCTGCGTACAATAATCCTTTTATCTTTTTGTCTTCGCGAATTACTTTGATAAAATCATCCGATTCAACACCTGCGCCAATCTTCGTCCATGTTTTTCCATAGTCAATAGATTTGTAGGTCATGTTGCTATAGTCGTTAAACTTATAACGCGAAGCTGAAATATAAACTGTGCCTTTGTCATGTGGAGACACTTCGATAGAATGAATCATGCCTTCTGGCAAACCCGCTGGAGTAACGTTGCTCCAATTTTTTCCACCATCTTTAGTTAGATGAACTAGTCCACAATCGCTACCAGTGTAAATCACACCCACTTCATGTGGAGATTCAATGACGTAATAGATCGTGTTATAATTTTCTCCGCCTGCGCCTTCATTGGTGATCGGCCCTCCGCTTACGTCTTGTTTGGTTGTATCGTTACGAGTAAGGTCCGGGCTTACTACATCCCAGCTTAAACCGCCATTCGTTGTCTTAAACAAAACATTGGCGGCATGATACATTACTTTTGGATCGTGCGGTGAGTTGATAAGAGGCGCGTTCCAATTAAAACGATATTTCATTTTCTTTGGAGCGAAGGCGAGATTTGTAGAAGGATATTCTTGAAGGTCTTTGGTTTCGCTTGTGCGTGTATCTAGCACATCAATTTGACCTTGGTAACAGCCACCATACAATAGTTCCGGATTGTTGGGGTCGTTGAATGCCACCCATGCACTTTCACAACCGGGACCATTGATCCAATCTTTATCCGTAATTCCAAAGCTTCCATTTCTACTAGGTGTGGCCACTGATGAGTTATCTTGTTGTCCACCATATACCCAATACGGAAAACGGTTATCGGCAATCACGCGATAGAACTGTGACGTTGCCTGATTGTTGAGTGGCGAGAATGTTCTGCCTGTATTGTAACTGATTTCTCCACCGCCATCATCGGCCAAAGCAAAGTTTTGATTATTCTTTGGGTTGATCCACAAATCGTGCGTATCGCCATGACCTACACGAATAGTTGAAAAGGTTTTTCCACCATCAATGGAGCGAGTCATCGGAGCATTTAACACATATACAACATCTGCATTGACCGGATCAGCAAATACTTCCATATAGTACCACGAACGGGAGGTGATATTCTGATCGGTTGAAAGCAAATTCCATTTTTTGCCGCCATCATCTGAACGATACAAGCCTGCCTTCGATTTCTCAGCCTCAACAATTGCAAAAACTCTATTCGGATTTGCGCGAGAAACACTCACACCAATCTTTCCCATTTCTTTTGGAAGGCCATCAATTATTTTACTCCAGGTTTCTCCGGCATCTGTTGATTTCCAAACGGCACAACCTGCACCGCCACTTTCCACTTTCCAAGGATAGCGCCTATGTTGCCACGTAGCTGCATACAAAATGCGAGGGTTTGTCATATCCATACTAAGTGAAGAAGCACCTGTGTTCTCATCGACAAAAAGTGTTTTCTTCCAGGTAGTTCCTCCATCGATCGACTTGTAAACACCACGATCTGCATTTGCTCCGTGAACAGTACCTTGAGCTGCCACATAAACAATATCTGAATTATTGGGGTGAACGATCACATCAGAGATATGACGGGTTTTTTCCAACCCTATGTTCTTCCAAGTCTTGCCACCATCGGTAGACTTGTAGACGCCATCACCGTAAGAAGTCATCACACCGCGCACCGCATGCTCTCCGGTTCCCACATAGATTACGTTTGGATCTGTCTCACATACCGCGATATCTCCAATAGAGCCAACTTTGAAAAAGCCATCTGAAATATTCTTCCAGGTTGTACCTCCATCATCGGTCTTTCCAATGCCTCCACCGGTATAGCCTACATAGTAGACCATCGGATCAACTGGAGAACCAGCGATTGCATTCGCACGTCCTCCGCGGAAGGGGCCGATGTTACGCCATTTTAGGCCTTTGTATAAATCTGATTTTGAGGCAGCTGTTGAAGCCGCTTCGGCTTTGGGTTTTGCCTTTTGTGCATAAGCAGACACTGCCAGCAAAAAGCCAATGAATAGTAGTAGTGATTTTTTCATGACGGATTAGGTTAGTCCGCCTAATTACGAAAAAAAAGCTGAGAAAAACAGCTTGAACTTTATGATATCCCGAATACGATGATGAAGGGCGAATAGATCATTTGTCCAGATTTGCTTTTTTTATGAGATGATATCCTGTTAACGCGGAAAGAATAGAAAGAAAAAGTCCACCGACCGAAATGAAATCGATAGCTCCATTGTAGAAGTCTACGCAAAAGTAAATCGTTGCAGATACTCCCCCTACTATTAGAAATGTTCCCTGAAGCAAAGACGAGGTTGATTCCTGTGGCAGGTTTCTTTGGCGATCAATCTTTCGCTTAATCAATCTTTTCCCATTGAACATTCTATCTTTGAAAATTCACAAGAGAATTATCTGTGCCCATCAAAATATCTTTGGCGATGATTCTAAGGTATTCCTCAATCTTTTGGTCATCGGGCTGCTCAATCCATTTTACTTTCTTTAGCTTCTCAAGTTGAAAGTAATGCATAAGTTTCGATGCATTTACTTCATCAATCCAAGAGTCTTTATTTTTTGCATCTTCAATGATGTCTTTCCAATTGAACGTATAGCGTAAACACAGATAAATGATATCAGCAGCATCCTTACCTTCTTCTCGCGACAACGCAGTGATCTTATTTGAAAGAATATTTCGCCAGTTGTCGGTACGAGAAAACAAGGGAGTAACACCTACGTCATCTTTATGAAAACCCACGTCATTGACATAGTCAATTTTCAGAAGAAGGTCATCCTCTTTCACAAAAGCACGTCCATATGCTTCCTCTTTCACTTGCAGGTCTACCTCGAAGCTAAGTTTTAGATGATTCGTTACTCGATCTATTTCCTTTTCAAAGTCAGCGTGCTGGTTAGCGAATAAATCCAAATCATCGGAGTAGCGGTGGTTCAAATAAAATCGACTTACAACCGTGCCTCCTGTTAGGTAAAGAAATGTGTTCGATTTCTCAATTTCTTTGAGAACCCGATCTTGCAAAGGGTAAAGTCTATCCGTATAGTACTTGTCGAACATATTTGTATTTTTCTTTCAACGAATTGACATGAAGATTATTGATCACATCGGGAGAGAGCATCTCTTTAATTTCCCATTCGGTAAGAACATCCTTCAGAATATACCAACGAAAAGTCTTTAATAGTTTTATGTAGAAAGGCTTCTTCATCCTATCATCCGTTCCTTTTAGAATGGTGTCTATTTCAGCTACAGTATAAGTATAATCCCAATTAATCTTTCTCAAAACCTCTTCTCGTGTTTCCATGATACAAATATATGAATTACAAGAGTAGTTTGTAGAAGACAAGAACAATCAGAGTTATCGATTCTTTAACTCTTTCATGACTTTGGCGAAAGTGACTTTTATGTCATGGCCATTCTGATGATGCTGATTTTTAACTACCCAGTTTCCATTGACAATGGTTCCCATATTTCTACTTGAATCGCCAGTGAAGAGTATCGAGGCTAATCGATTTTTGTCTGATGTATCGGCAAGCAAGTGCGTGGTCGCGCTGACAATCAACGCATCAAACGGTTGACCTATTTCAAAATGATCAAACGATGCTCTACCCATGGCCAAGCGCCCTTTTGTCACCGATTCGTTGATCATGGTTATGGCCGCATCTCCTTCAAATGTATTTCGTTTGTTAGTAACCAACCGCTGCCGATAGTCGATCATTCTAAATTCTTCAAACGGATTCAATCCAATATGACTATCCGTGCCGATGCTCCAATGCCCACCCATTTTTAAATACTCTTTCATTCGGAATATGCCATCGCCCAAATTTCCTTCAGTGGAGGGACACAATACTACATTTGCTTTTGATTTAGTAAGCCGTGAAAGCTCTTCATCATTCAAGTGAGTGGAATGAACCAAATGAAAACGCTCATTTACATCCAGGTTATCTAACAACCATTGCATGGGTCTTTTCCCTGAAAAGGCGAGACAATCTTCCACTTCCTTTTGTTGCTCTGCAACATGTAAATGAAAAGGTAACTTTTTCGGCCCTTGAGCAAACGTTTTTATGATGTCCGCTAAATCAACTGCGCGAAGTGAGTGAACGCTAAAACCAAGAGATCCCGAATGATAACTTTTTACTACGGAGTGAGAAGCCTCCAGCAATTTAAAATAGTCGTCAACTGATTTCGAAATAAATCTCCGCTGCCGAGGTTGTGGCTCTTGGCCAAAATTTCCCTTTTGATAAAAAACGGGCACAAGTGTAATCTTTATTCCAGCTGTCTTTGCCGCGCTGACCATTCGTTCACCCATTTCCGCCAAATTCGAATAAGGCTTCCCGTCTTTGTCATGATGCAAATAATGAAACTCAGCAACGTGAGTATACCCCTGCCTCACCATTTCGGCATACAGCATGGCGGCAATTGCTTCTGCCTGATCCGGTTTAACAGACAAAGCACACTTATACATTTCCTCGCGCCACGTCCAAAAGTCATCATCGATGCCGCTCGGATGATTCTCTGCCAAACCTGCCATAGCATATTGAAAAGCGTGCGAGTGCGCATTTTGAAAACCGGGCAGCGCAAAACCCTGAACGGCTTCTATGGCTATGGGTTTTTCAGGAGCTTTCCTACTTAGGGATCGAATGATTCCCTTTTCGTCAACACTCACATAGGCTGGCGAAAGCCAGCCGGATTTTTGGAATAATGAAGAGAAGCAGAAGTATTTTCCCTCACCCCGTCCCCCCTTGGTGGACACCCCTCTCCCTTGGGAGAGGGGAAGGGGAGAGGGAAAGTTGCCCGTCCTTTCTTTCAAGGTTTCTGAGATTCTCTTCTTAACAGCTTTCAAGTCTTTTTCAACTTGTTCATTGGTAAAACGAATAATCTCTACTCCAAATTCTTTGATATAGGCCTCCCTCTGCTGATCGTACTGCAGTTGATGTGCTCGGAGATGTATTTTACCATCGACCTCTATTCCAAGCTTTGCATGGTCGCAATAGAAATCAATGATGAATCCTTCAAAAGGTTGTTGCCTTCTAAACTTAAAACCATTGAGCTTTCTATTTCTAAGCGCTTGCCATAATTTTTCTTCAGCTTCTGTAGGGTCTTTTCTCATACGCCTTGCATTCGCTTTAAGCGTGTCTGCAATCCTCTCACGTGGCCATTCGCGGGCTTCGGGCTTCATATTTCGCTATCAAATTTGATCGATAAATTCTTCATGGAAAATATTACAAATAAAAGCCAAAACAGTAGATCAATTTTTTCGAAGTGCTTCCATCATCCTTTTTAATACGTTACTCAGCACTGTTTGCATTTTTATAGCACGCTTCTCGTCATATAGCAATTCAGTTTCATCCATATAATTGATTTTGCTCATCTCCAATTGAAGGGCGTGGCGATTGAATTCGGGTTTTCCATTGTGACGTGTGATGTAACCGCCTTTGAAGGGATGATTGTGGCTAAAGGAATAGCCTGAGTTTTGAAGTGAGTCCATTGCGGTGGCTATTAGTTCAGAGGACGCGGATGTACCATCGGCATCACCAAGAATTAAATCCGGAAATTTTTCAGCATGAATAGAAGGAACAAACTGTCGGATAGAATGACAATCCCACAAAAGTACCGTCCCGAATTTTTGATGGAGGCGAGCTAATTCCTCTTCTATCTGTTGATGATAGGTTTCGTAATAATGGTTTACTCGATTTTCGATTTCAATCGAAGAAATTTCCTTCCGTTCATCTTTATAAATTGGCTCGCCCAAAAAATTAGTAGTTGGGCAAAGTCCCGTAATAACACGCCCATCTGAATACAGCGGTTTGCTTTGTGGATCTCTGTTGAGATCAATTACCCAACGGCTATAGTTGGCGGTGATCATGGTAATTCCGACTGCGGGGGCAAAATCGTAGAGTCGATCAACAAACCAATCTGTATCGTCAGGTACTTGAATGAGTTCCGGTTTATATTGATCTTTTAACTCAGGTGGAAAAAACGTGCCACAGTGGGGCACGCTGATGAGTAAGGGAATCTCTGCTGTTGTTGGATGCGTGATATTGAAAACAGACTTCACTTTTATTTATTTCGTTGTTCTCGAGTTTGTTCTTTTAGAAGTGCTGCTTCTGCGCGAGCTTGAGTGAGTTGCCTTTCCTTTTCTTGGAGTTGCACCATCAAGGAAACTGAATGTTGTTCACACTTGACTCCCGCCTCTTTGGCTAATTTTCGTATCAGTACATTCAATTGTTCTTTCTCCACCGCAATGCCCCGTTGAACAAACGCATAGATGCCGGCAACAAATACCATTAGTGCTAATACGCTGCAAGCAAACACGAGTAGCTTTCGTTGCTTCTTTAATTCTTGAACTTGTGCGCCCATACAAAAAGGTGTTTTAGTTAACTATTCTTTCGACCTTTTCTTTCTCTTCTTCTTTCCACCCGATTCTTTCAATAGTTTAATTTCTTCCTGTGCCGCTTTCAACTGCATGGCCGTTAGGCGTTGTTTCAACTGTGCCTTCTTTAATTGAGCTTCGTAGTCGGTCGAAGTGATGTCTATTTTTCTTTTCAATTTCTTGATTCGTTGGTAGGACTCATCTATCCGTTGTGCCGAAATCTGACCATTCGCAACAGCATCCCGGATCACTGCAAAAATACGCTGCGGGCTCACTTTTTGGCTGCCCGGCACATTGTTGGCAAAACACAAAATGTCAACACCCGCTAGTATGGCCATTTTGATTGATTCGTCTAAACCATATTGTTTCGTGATAGCCTCCATCTGCATGTCGTCTGAAAAAACCACACCGTCATAACCAAGATTCTTCCGCAACATTCCGTTCAACATTTCAGATGACAGCGTACCCGGTAATCCAGCCTTGTCTAACTCTTTATTTACAATATGGCAGCTCATCACACCATCCACCAAACCAGAATCCAACAACACTTTGTACGGCTTCAATTCCCTTGGTGTCCATGATTTGGTAACATCAGCTATTCCAAAATGAGAGTCGGTTGTCGAGCTTCCATGCCCGGGAAAATGTTTCAGCACAGTGACGATACCATACTTACGATGTTGCTTTACAAATTCTCCTGCCATGATCGCAACCGTATCTTCATTGGGCGAGTACGATCGCTCTGACTTCACAATAACAGGATTAGTAGGTTCCACTGCCACATCTACACAAGGCGCAAAGTTTACGTTGAAACCTAGTCCGGCAAGTGTTGCTGCAGTAGCTTGAGCATAGAAACGAGCTGAATCTAATGACTTTGATTTGCCGGTGGCACGCGCTGTGATGGATCTTGTGAATCCGTACTTTTCTTTCAAGCGATTTACCTTTCCTCCTTCCTGATCGATTGAAACAAAAATTGGACTAGGTGCAGCTTCCTGGTAGGTCCATATGATTTTTTTTAAATCAGCAAATACACTGGCCTTTTTTGGAATGTTTTTTTCGAAGAGAATGATGGAACCAACATTCCCCTTTCTTACTTCATCCAGTATGATCGTATCGACTTTTGCATAGGGAATACCCATCAGTATCATTTGCCCAATTTTTATATCGAGGCTATCACGGGTTTGAGAGAAAGAAGATGTTGAAAGAAGTAAGGCTGCAAGCCACAGGCTGCAAGCTGTTAGCCGGATGCTTGTTACAAGATGTTCTGCAAAGGAGATTCTAGACTTTAAATTTACGCTAAACTGCTTGCGGCTTGTGGCTTGACGCCTGAAGCCAATACACATTCTAATACTTCTCATAAATCATTTTAAATATTTTCTCCATCTGTTTTCTTAACTCAGTACTACTCGCAACAAAGTTATTACTCATCATACTAAAGATTAGTGTCTTGCCACTTTTTGTTATCAAAAATCCACTCAAGCAATGATTGTTGCTTAGGGTGCCTGTTTTTCCGTAGATATAGATCGGCTCAGCTTTGTACCAATTTTTTATTGTCCCACTCTTTCCGCCTTTTGCCAATAAGGTGAACAGTCTTTCGCGGGGTACTTCACTATAAATTTTTTCCCAAAGTTTAACAATTGTGCGGGGCGTAAACAAATTAAAGCGAGACAAGCCAGAGCCATCGACCCACTGCAGTTTGTCAGGCAGGTCGGCAAGCAGATTTTGAGTAGCATAGCGAATGGCAATTTCAGAACTTAGCGTGTCGCTTACGATGGCTGCACACTGCAGCAACAATTGTTCAGCAATAAAATTGTCGCTTTCTTCCATCATCACCTTATATAAACTATCTGCAGGCGTACCCCGCAAAAGAGTAGCATTAGCAGACAAAGGCATATTAAGCACTGAAACATTTTGCTTCAATGTGTCGCTTAACAAATCCGCTAACACTTCGTCCGTAACATGATAGGGAATCTCCCATTCCTTGGTTGGTTTCTTTCCCGGGTAATAGGTCAATTGGTTCGAATCGAAGGCACGGACGATTTCCTCCGTAGAATGGACATCGGTACTTGTTACCAACTGTTTAGAAAAATAAGTTGGTGATGCTTCTAACTCACCGGAAGCCTTTTTGGAAACCGTGAATAAATTCCCGTACAAAGATAGAGGAGATCTCTCCGGAGAATAGCTATACAAATAATCGTCCCACGCCCAGCCATCACCTAACCTTGGCACGTTGAAGTTGTTGGTAGAGAGAAAGATACTTTCCTTTCTGCTCTTTAAAAAATTGAACACCTTTCCATTTTGGAATACATAGGGGTTTAGGAAGGATGGGTCACCCATGCCCCAAACCAATAGCGAATCGTTGCGTTGTTCATACTTCAGCGCGGGCAGCGTATCGCCAAGCAACTTCAGCGAAGTGTAAAATGTGAAAATCTTTGTGTTGGACGCGGGGGTGAAGTACCGATCAGAATGATAGTCAACCAACGACTTTTTGGAGATGGGATCATACAATGCGAACCCGGTGTTATCTTGAAAACTTGATTCTGTTTCCGCTAGGATTTTTACCAGTCCTCTGGTGGGCGCACACGATACTAGGAAACCAAGTAGGCCAGCAAAATAAAAACCTTTCCACATCACTTTTTATCAGCCAGGTAACGCTCGATCAAAATTTTTCGGTGGTGAGTTTCATGACCAGCAATTACAAAGCCAAGAACTGCAACAGACATTTCGTTTTTATTGGCAATGCCCTTGTAGGTTAACATTTCTGGAGTGAAGCTTTCAAATAGATCGATGGTGGAAGCTCTCAAATGATTCATCTCTGAAGCAATCTTTTCAAGGCTGCGATTACCTGCGTTGGCAAGTGGCGCATAGTCATTCTCCTCCCAACCCGCCAGTGGGGTTTTGTCTTTCCGCGCAAACCTAAGCGCGCGGTAGGCAAAAATGCGTTCGGCATCAATCATGTGACAAAGCAATTCGCGAACAGTCCACTTGCCATCTGCATACGCAAAATCACTCTTGCCGATGGGTATAGCGTGAACAAGTTCTTGCATACGATGACCTGAAATTCGAAGCGCCTGCAACATGTCGCCTTCTTCAATTTGCTTCACATAATTTTTATAAAAGGGCGGTACACTTTCAAGGTTAAGAAGCATGGCGTTGGGTTTTACTGAGCAATTGGTAAAAGTAAAAACTCTTTAATTGTTTCAAAATGAGTCAGCGGTTTTTAGAAATCTGTAAATAGTTTATCGGGCAAGTCATCAACAACTTTTACATTTTTCGGCCCGCCATTGTCAGATCGATCTGCCGACAGAAGAACATTCCCATATTTCTGATAGTTATCCCACGGACGCACAAAGTTAGCCGTATCCTTTTTTGCATCGTTATAATAGGCCCAGTACTTGATCATCTTATCTTGAATCCCCACATACAATTTATACTTGTTTTCAGGCGTAAACCCAACATTGGCAAATGTCATTTCCAAAATGTTGTAGCGTCCGCTCTTGAGGGTGTCTTCTCCCATGTATTTCAATGTAACGCCCGTATCTTTCAATTTAAAAGGCATTGTCAACCAATACGAGTCGTTCACCCAGATACCTTTTGCTCTCTCAAGCAGCTTTTTTAATGTATCTGCCTCTGTCAATTCTACACCATGAAACTTTACTCGTCCTTCGCCTGTATTAATATTCACTAAGTAGATAGAACTGTCTCCTGGCGACTCGATTCGCACGCGCCCCGTTTGCTTGTCCCACGTCAAATCTCTGCGCCCAAAAAAATTCCACGAAATAAAACGGGTATTGTCCCAATTCTCGCGGCCCCCCATGACGTGCATAATGCTATCCGCTAATTGGATAGCAGCCGGATCAGAATGAACCAAATCAAAGCCTTCTGCGGGTGGATTCAATTCTGCCAGTGTCTTTGGCTTAGGCGTGCAAGATGCCAGATAGAATACCGCGACCAGCATTACAATTGCCAATCTGACGGAGGATTTGAACTTGAGCCGATATCCTGTTCCAATTCTCATAACTCTGCTTTCAGTATAGCCAAACGGTTTAATTGTTTTCATTTCGATGGTTTTTATTCGGAGTGAATTTAAGGGAACCTCTAATAACTCTGTTTTTAAAAATCAATTTGGCGATAAATTTATTTGGTCAAGATATTTCATCCAAAAAAAATTGAGTCGGTGTTTCTTTGATGTTTTTCGG